>ERZ779632.12-NODE-12-length-121995-cov-13.816557_pt1 | contig 121995 bp, 107 predicted proteins | sample MGYA00514194_ERZ779632 | MGnify/ENA primary metagenome ERZ779632 (study PRJEB29562, sample SAMEA4376704) | mouse gut metagenome | isolation source: Cecum | study: EMG produced TPA metagenomics assembly of the A DSS colitis mouse model was used to assess the... | reverse complement strand
GTGGCGGTCTGTGGTTTCAAACCCCGCAACCGTGATGTCGGCCTGGGGGTAAAGCTGCTTGGCTATCTGCCCGGTAATGCTGTCCAACTCAACGCCGTACAGCTTACTCGCAGCCATGCTGTCGGGTAAACAGCCGAAAAAATTTCCCACGCCCATAGAGGGTTCCAGGATATTGCCGCCCTGGAAGCCCATGCTTTCCAGCGCCTGGTACATGGAGCGGATAACTACAGGAATGGTGTAATGCGCGTTCAGTGTAGACCCCCGCGCCGACGCATATTCTTCTGGTGAAAGCAGCTCCCGGAGTTCCTTATACTCGCTGGCCCAGGCAGGCTTGGCTTCATCGAAAGCATCAGAAAGCCCGCCCCAGCCCACATATTTAGATAGTATACCCTGTTCCTCTGGCGTGGCCTGCCTGTTTTCTTCCTGTAGCTGGCGCAATAATTGGATGGCGTCCACGTTCATTTTATAGTGGGCCTTTGCGCCCCCCACGCCCAGGTTATCATCGGTGATTTGAAAATTGGCAGGTTTTTTGCTAAATGATTTCTTTTATCCGTTACAGCATCCTTTACCCGTCCGATAATCTTGACTGGCTTTTTGGAGGGTAAAGGCTCTGTGTTGCAAAACTTAAAATGTTGCAATTCCCGGTCCCAAAACGCATCAAATCCATACATCTGAACAGGCAGGCCGCTTATATCGGGGGCAATTTTTTTAGTTGTGATAATACGGTATTCTGGTATATCTTCATCGTTTCCAATCTGTATAATATCCCCGATATCAAATACTTGTTTCTTTGTTTGCTCAGTTGGCTCTGTATGTAGTTTTTCTATGACAACATCAAAGGGCAGGTTGTTCTTTTCTGCCGGGTAAATGGCTTCTACGGTGGTGGTAAACTCAGGCGGTTTCTCCGCTGGCAGGGCGGCTTTCAGGGCAGGCTGTCCCTGTCCAAAGCCGCTTAAACCCTGCTGCCATAAACCGCGCAGGATGGACGCAACCGTTTCCCAGCTATAAGTGTGCTTGGTGTTGAATTTATTCAATAAATCAATCTCAAAGTAATCCTGGAAAGCAAAATAGTCGGCTTCCTCACCGGTTTCCAGGATGATTGTCTCTGACGAGCCTGCATAAATGCCAGAAAGGTTCGCCGCAATAGCCGTGTTGCCCTGCCCAAACCTGAGCCAATCGGAAATAGCATCCTTATCCTGCTGGGAAATCATCCCTTCCTCACCGGCAAGGGCGTCCACCATGTCGGCCATGTCCGTTGTATCTGTGGCGGGAATGTAATCTGTTATATATCCGTTGCGCGCATCCTGGCGCAAAAGCCGCTCAAACGTCCTCTTATTTTCAGCGCGGGAGATGGGGTAGGCCAGTGCGGGGTCTTTCAGATGCACATCAAACAGGCCGATATCTTCAATGACAAAGGCGGTATCATCCAGGTAAACCGTGTCGCCCACCTTGTAGGCCTGGGTCTGGGGGTCGCGAGGTGAAGGGCGGGTAATAACCCCTTTTTCTTCCAATTCCCGTACTACGATAGGTGCAAGCCCATCTTCCTCAAAGTAGCACCAGCCGAAATCCTTCCCTCCACGGGCAAGGGTTTCAGAAGAAAGTAAACCAGGGGCATCCTGTTCCCGTATCAGGATGCCGCCATGTCCCGCTGTGCTGATTTTATACACGCCAGCCGCCAGCTCTCTGCTGGCCTGCACCTCGCCCCAGGGGGAGTGTTCCCCCTCCTGGATACCCCAGGGCGGTTCTTCATCCGGGTAATCCGCTATGAAGCCTGGCTCATCCTCTATGGGTTCTTGGGCATCTGCTGCACCCAGTTCCATTTGGGCAGGCGCGGCACTATCCTCTAAAGAGTGTGCCTGCCTTACCTGTTCCTGCGCCCTTTCATGGGGAAAATGCCCGAAAACACGCAGCCATTTTTTCTCCTGGAGGTCATAAACAGCAGCGCCCTCATATTGAAAGCCATCGGCCTCCATAGAACCGTCAAGATACTTTTGGGCGGTTTTTTCCGCTTCGGCTAAGGTCTGGTAATCCAGTTTCACATCAAAGCCGTTTTCAAAATGGTGGTACACAACTACCTGATAGCGGGGCCTTGTTTCCTGTTTGTCCGCGGAAAGCGCAGGGTATGTTTCCTTCCAAACATCCCGGTGCAGGCGGGCATGAAACTCCTGCATGTCATAGTAGAGCTTGGTAAACTGCAAGTCGCTGGCGGGTGCCGCAACCCTTTTTATGGCGGCATCGCACTCCAGGCGGACACTTGCTTCATCGGAATTGCGGCAGGCGTTGCGATAACTTTCATCCCGCATCACAGCAGCCAGCACCATGGGCTTGTACTGCTCGTATAGTTCCCGGACAGTGGGGGCAGGAGTGGTTTCCTGTCCATCCGCTGCCGGTTCCCCCAGATACCGCCCCTCCAAAACCTCCTTATCCTCCGCAGAGAGGAAAACGTCCTTTTTTATCAATTCCTCTGTGCGCTTGCACACCTTGCCCCAGGAAAGGTCTACTTTTGCATAAGGCTCTGTGATACTTCCATGGCTGAATTCCAGCCGTTTAGGGGTATAGGTAATATTATCGTTTCCACCATTGTACCCGCTGTACTCGCCATGAAGGTGGCTCAGATACTTCTCCCGTTCCTTTTTGTCCGGGTGCTGTTCAAAGAATTTGACAATGTCCAGCCTGTAATCGTGCCGGCCGGCATCTTCCCGCAGCAACTTGTCTATCTCATCCTGGGAGATAAAGAGCCGCCGCTGGGGGGTGAAATCCCTGGCGGCGGTAAACTTTACTGGTGTAAGCTGTAAATCCTTTAAGCCCTGCAAAATCTCATCTGTCCTGTGGTAATGGAACCGTAACAGTTCCCGGTCGTGGGCATAATCGGAGATAAAAGCGCCACATTCGTCTACTAGCTTTTGCAGGCTTTCCGGCTCCTGTAGCAGTTCCTTCATTTTATTTAACTGGTCTGGGTGTCCGAAAACATTTTCAAAAGCCGTTTGCAGCGTGGGGAAATACTTATCCTGCCCATCCTCCGCAATATCCCTTTGCAGAAAAACCAGGGCTTCCGCCACCCGGCCCCGCTCAAAGGGCCAGGCCCGGTATACCATGAGTTGGCTGGCATATTCCCCTGCGTCCAGCAGTTCCCGGATGCGCCCTGCCGCCTGTTCCCAGGCAAGGGCTGTGGCGAAATCCCCACAGGCGCTCTCGCCGGGGGAGAACCGCATCCCAGCTTCATCGTACCAGAGGGCGTATTTGCGCTCCCCCACATAGAAGCCAGCGCCGTTTTCTCCATAATGCCGCTGTAAGAACCGGGCGTTTTCCTCCACTGGCTTATCCTTCATAAACTCCGCGATAATGCGCAGCCTGCTGCTGGGGTCGTTCGCGCCAATGCGCAGGGCCTCATCTATGGCTGCTTGGGGCACCTGGGGCCGCAGCGTGATAACCTCCCCGCCAGGGCGTGGGGTATGGGCAAGGGGCTTGAAATCCCCCGCCCCAAAAAGGGAAAACTGCCCGGAGCCGTCCTCTAGCTGTACACCAGCTCCGCCAGTATGGTTTCCTCCGCCTGGTGCTTCGCGTTGTTCATCAAGCCTGCCCACTTCATGGGGTCCCGGGCTTTCAGGTCCTCCGTTATCCCCATGGATTTCTGTAGCTGGGGTATCAACAGTTCCAACCGCTGGGCCGCTGTCCGGTCTATCTCCACCAAGTGCTGGCTCAACATCCCTTCCAGGATCAGCCGGTTGTAGAGTACCGGGCGGTACTCTTTTAGGTACGCCATCCGTAGCAAGCCGTATTTGCCCAATGTCTGGGGCTGCTCTATCTCCAGCTCCGGGAGCAGGAAGCCCCCCTCCTGCCTGTACTGTATCCCTGCCATATGTACCCCTTTCCGCGAGCCTCGCCCGCTCAAAATTCTTTACCGTGATTTCTATCTGCCGCAAAATGGTTTCACTGTTCCGGCTTACCGCTGTGCCCAGGGCCGTAACGGAGGCTGGGGTGTTGAAGTCGAACACGCTCAAAAAGTCCTCATGCTGTAGCTGGCTGTCCGGGTCCAGGCCGCAGCGGGCCAGCAGCACATAATGGGTGCTGGCGGCACAAGCCTCGCAAAAGCTGGCCTTGATGTTGGCCTCGTCCAGTTCCTCCAAAAAAGAACCTGCCACACTGTCCAGAATATCATCCTGATTTTCTTCCCAGCTTTCCTCCGCTAAAATCCTGGCGGCGGATTCCAACTGCCATTCCAGCCCCATTTCATCGGAAATGTCATACTGATTAGAAAGCGCCTGGGCTGCGGCCCACTGGTTTTGCCCATTCAGCGCCCAAAGGTAGGGCTGTCTGGCATCCTGGCCCCCCACAGTGTCCCCAATGTCAAATACATACTTTACCTGCGGCCCGCCCTGGCTGGTATCTACGATGGCAATGCCCTTGGACCCCCTGCGCACAGCCCGTCCCATGCGCTGCTTCCAGAGGTCAAAGCTGGCGCAGGCGGTAGCGTCCGGGCGCTGGGCATAGATCATCACCTGTTCGTGGTAGGGGTATTTGTAAAGCTGGGCAGCGGTTTGCAAAAATGCCGTCCAGTCGGTAAAGCTTCCCGTCATGCGGCTGGCGGTGTCGGCGGCTAACTGTGTTAAAGTCTGGATTTTACTATTCAATCGCACCATCCTTTCGATAAAAAATGAAATCCTCCGTGTTCCCCACTCCAAAAAGCAGTACACTGAGGGTTTCAGTCGCGTATTTCACGCACTTGTAAAATTCCGCCCGCTCGATGTGGCATCGGAGAATAACGGTTTCTACGGGGCACTCCAAGCCCTTCACATACAAACGCTCGATTACATCATAGGCCCTCTTTTCCCTGCTTCTGGACGCCTGCCCGCATATTTCTTTGAAGCAGTCCAATGCCGCGTTTACCCTGGCCCACAGCACCCGGTTGGCGGCGGCTATCAGCGCCACAGACTGCACCCGCTGGTTTTGTACGCTGTCCTCTGCCTGCATCAACCGCTGGTATTCTGTGTCCTTCAACAGCACCAGGGCCTGCTCTGTGCCCAGATGGACGGCTTCCCTTAACCGCCGGTAGTTTTGCAAAAGCTTTTTGGTAGCCAGGTATTTGGCGTTTTTCAAGCCCAGGATGTTCTGTCCTGTCACAGCAGCGGCCTTTTTCCCTGCGGCCTCCATTACCAACCCCACCACGGCTTCCGCCTGTTCAGCGGGCCAGCCGGTGGTTTCCGACAGGCGTAAGATGGTATCCTGGTACTCTTTTTCCAGAACGGCATAATTATTTTTCATGGGGATTCTCCTTTGTTAATTTTGTTAATTTGCAAAATCCGCGTTGTATTGTGCCTTGACGGCGGCGTTGTACCCGGCAGGGGCGTTGAACAGCAGGGCCAGCAGGTAGTTGTGGGCGTTGCGTACCGGCCCTGCCCGCCCCAGGCTGTCCAGGGCATAGGCGGCGTGTTCATACCCCACCGACCGCATACGGGCCTTGGCAAAGCCTGCCGGGTAACTGTCCTGCCCGATGCGGACAACCGGCCCGCTGCGGCAAAGCACCTCCGTGATGAGGGACACCACCTCATCGGCCAAATCCTGCCCATACTCTTGCCGTAGGATGGGGTACTCCACCTGGTCACGCACATTGGCGGCTGCTTCTTCCACGTCCTCCACTTCTTCCCGGAGGGAAGGAAGGTCAATATTTTCAAGGTCTTTATGTTCAAGTTCTATAGGGTCAACATTTTTAACCTCAAGAGGTAAACCCTCTTGACTTCCAGAAGTCAAATTTTTTGTTTTCTGGAAATCAACTTTTTTAACCTCATGGGTCTTGCCCCCCCTGGCTGTCCGGCCCCTGTGGACACTTCACCGAGGCAAAATCGTTTATGTAGATTTTTGACGGCTTGCCCTGCCCCTGCCGTACCTTCTCGATCAGGCCAATTTCTACAAGCTGCTTTGTCCACTTGATAACCGTAGGGCGTGAACGGTGCATCTGCTTCTGCATCTGCTCCACAGTATAAATGATGAAAAAGCGGCCGTTCCCGTCCATGAATTTGCCTGCGTTTTGGGCCGACAGGCCGGCCCGTTCCAGCATAAAGCAGTAAAGGAATTTTGCCCCCTCATCCAGAGGGGCATAGCTGCTGTTTTCCAGCAGCAGCTTGGGCACCTCCAAGTACCGGAACCCCCGCGCCGCCTGGGGGCGGAGAGGGGCCAGGTCGAGTTTTGTCGTCTCCATTTTTAACGCTCCATTTCCACATGTTTTCTTGAACGGAACAGCCCGCCAAGCAGGGCCTTTTTCACCTTGCCTAATTCCTCAACCCTGGCCTGGATATTCCACCGCATGAGGAAGCTGCCCGTGTCCCTGTCCTTTCTGATAGCGTCCAAAAACCGTCGGCATTGGGCCATGCCACCGTACATGGCGGCGGTATACTGTACCTCCCTGTCCGGGTATATTTCCAACTTCTTTATACACCCAGGGCTGAGATATAGGATTACTTGTTTCAGCTTTTCCGGCAAATGCCACGCAAGCTCCATTACCTTCCTTTTTGTGGCAGCGCCGCCCCATTTCGCAATCTCCATAAGCACCTCTGTGTCCGTTTCCCAGCCCTTTACGGCGGCTATGCGCACTTTGTCTGTACCGTACCGGGCCAGGTATTCTCGGCCCATGGCGGTAAAATCCAGGGGTCCAATATGCCTGTTCATGCGCCCACCCCCAGCTTGACATACAGCTCCAGCAGCCTGGGCCGGGTGCAATGGCACTCCTTGACAGCCGCCCGCACGTTACCCTTTGTAACGCGCCGCCTCCCTGGCAGGCCGCAGTAATGGGGATAGTGGACGCTGAAAAACGGGCAGTCCGGGCAGTTGCAAATTTCGTTGTTATGTTCTGACATTCTTCATCACTCCTGTTTTTTGGTATAAAAAAATCCCCAATCACAAAAAGTAATTGGGGCCAAAATAGTGCTGGCTATATTCTATTGTAAAGGGCTGATTGTCTGGTAAACAGCTTGTATGTGCTTTATCCAACAGGCTGTATCCGCCTTGTGCCTAAGATACAAGCCGTGCGCAGGCTCTTGCACCCGGCGCAGCGCCCGCAAAAGCTGGGCAATGTCCTGGGGCGTTAAGACTAGCCGCCTGGCTTCGTGTTCCCTATATCTCATGCGTAAAGGGTCGAGCGCCGTAATGCGGATACACCCGGCCTGGAAAAACTCGGCTGCACACTCCGCCAGCAGCACACGGGCCGCGTCAAAATAGGTGGGGTAGAGGTGCTTCAATTCCGGGCTGGCCTTATCCCCACGGGAAAGCTCTTTCACAAGGTATTCCTTCAAGGTTACAATAGATTGCGCCACGTCCAGCGCGCCGCCGGGCTGCTTCCCCCACAGAGCGTCCTGGAAGTCCTGCCCAATGGGCGAAGCCTTTATGCTGGCGGTTTTATCCATCACGTTTATCACCTGTGCCACCTCCTTTTTGCTGGGATTTCCACGTTTCCAAAAGGGAGAAAATAATGTCCTCCATCTGCTTTTGGGTGTATGACTGGGGGAAATACTGCTTCAACCTGTCTTTTTTCAACGTAACCTGTACCGCCGCAGGCTTCCTGTCTGCCAGCACAGCGTCCATGACAGCGGCGGTTAGCTGCCCATCCTGGCTATATGTCTTTAGGCGCTGGGCCTGTTCCAAGGTAGGGACAACACCCAATCTGCCCATTACCTCCAGCAGTAAGGCTTGTTCCTCCTGGGTCAAGTAGGACAGCTCCACAGCGGGGCGCAGCACCAGTTTGTTTTCATCCACCATCTGGAGTAGGGCAGGGAGCAGGTAGGTCAAGCGGACATACTTCCGAATTTGCTCATGGCTCTCGCCAACTTGCTTGGCAAGTATTTCTCTGCTTTTCTTTCCATCTAAATGGGGCAACACTGTTGCACCATTTTCCCGGCTTGGCCTGCCCGCCTTGCGTTTCATAGCATCCAATTTCATCTTGTACGCAAAAGCCTTTTCACTGGGCAAAATCCTCTCCCGCTGCAAGTTGCTGTCCACCATAATAAGCACGGCTTCATCATCGTCCAACTCCCGCACAAACACAGGCATGGTATCAAGCCCCGCCAGCTCGCAGGCCCGTTTGCGCCTGTGCCCGGAAACCAGCTCATAGCCTCCCTCTGGCCTGGGCCGCACGATGCCCGGCACCAAAACACCATGCTGGCCTACGCTCTCGGCCATTTCCTGCATCTTTTCATCATCTGTAACGTGGAAGGGATGGCCCTTAAAAGGGTGCAGGCCGACCAGTGGGATTTCCTGGAAGGTTTCACCACCAGGCGGGGGCGCGCCAAAGAAATCTTCCAGGCTGGCAAGCTGGATTTTCCCCGCGCTGCCCCTCATGACGCTACCTCCAATGTAAACGCGCTGTAGGCAGCGGAAACCTTGCCTATAGGGTCGTGTAAATATATACTCTTGCCCTCCGCACTGGTTTCCGCGGCCCGGATGGATTCGGGGATGATGGTGTCAAAGATACGCAGCTTGTCTCCGTAACTCTCCCGCAGCAGGGCTACAATGTCCCGGGAATAAGCGGTGCGCATATTCGCCATGGTGATAAGGATGCCGGAGATTTGCAGGCTGGGATTGAATTTGCGCCGCACCAGCCCGATGGTGGATAGAAGCTGCTCCAGGCCCTTAATGGACAGTGGGCCAGCATGGGGATAATCACTTCGTTCGCCGCAGTTAAGGCGTTGGCGGTGAGGGCGCCCAAGGACGGGCAGCAGTCCAACAGGATGTAATCGTACTGGCCGCGCATAGTTTCCAGAAGCTCCCGCAAAACCGTTTCCCGGCCCATGACGCCCACCAGGTTCATTTCCACCATGGCTAGGTCGATGTTGGCGGGCAGCAGGTCAACCCCTTCATCCTGGTGCAAGATGTACCCGGCTGGGTCAAAGGGCTTTTGCTGGACGATCTCACCCAGCACAGTGGAAAGTGTTTTCTCGATCCGGTCTGGCTGGTGGAAGCCAAGGCTGGCGGTAAGCGGTCTCGCCTGCCGGCTCGGTCAGTTCGCACCAGAGCGCCACCGGCGCTCGCTCACCCTTGTGGGTCAACGTCCACCAGCAGGACGCGCTTACCCTGTTGGGCCAGGCCAACGCCCAAGTTCACAGTGGTAACGGTCTTGCCCACGCCGCCCTTTTGGTTGCAGACGGCAATAATTTTTGTTGTTTTACACATATTTTTATCCCTCCTTTTGACTGTTGAAAGTTTGTTGTTCATGTAACGCCGCTGTTTTCCACCCCTCTTTTGAGAGCCGTTTTCTGCCCTTTTTTACTGGAAAAAGAATAAGGACAAACCTGAAAACCCTTGATATCACTGGGTTTTTCGATTTGTCCTTGTTCTACCGTAAGGGCACACATCGGCTACTTTGCTCATCGCCAGCCAGCAGGACGTTAAGACCGTATCGAATCGGTTGGGCCATGCTCAAACGTCCACAACCATGAACATATATGCCCACGCGCTCCAAGAGAGCGACCGCAAAGCCGCTGACGCTTTGGGAAATATGCTGGGGGAACCGCCCAGTAACCAAAAAAAGGCCGCTCAGTAACCAAATCGTAACCAACCGCCCAAAACGGCTCATAGGAAGAAAAAACCAAAACCCCCACAAACCGCAGTCTGTGGGGGTTTTTCATGGAGCTGCTAAGCAGATTTGAACTGCTGACCTCATCCTTACCAACACACTGAGATGTGTCCAAGCGGTGCTATCCGGCACTGTTTGGGCGTTTTTTGTACCAATATGGGTGGTCTATAACGGTATTCCACCCACTGTTTCCACACAGTTTTTCCGCGTGTGGGTCAGGGTGTGGGTCAAGAGCCAAAACTCAAAGCAAAGGCACGGGCATAAAGACATAGAACCGCCCTCAAAATTTGCGCCGCAAAACAAAGAAAAGCTGTTTTTCGCGCTCAAAACACAATCGAAACCAGAGTCCCCTCCCCGACCCCGCTGGACAGCCTGACCGCCGCCCCATGGATCCCCGCTATATGCTTCACAATAGACAGCCCCAGCCCTGTGCCGCCCGAGGCCTTTGACCGGCTCTTATCTACCCGGAAGAACCGCTCGAACACCCGCGCCTGATACTCTTTCGGTATGCCGATGCCTGTATCCTTCACGGTCAGCACTGTGCTGTCTCCATTTTTTGTGACGCTCATCTCCACACTGCCACCGTCCACATTGTACTTGATAGCGTTGTCGCATAGATTATAGACCATCTCATAGAGATACCCCGGCACCCCCATAACGATGGCCGGCTCCCCGCTGACAGACAGAGCAACATGCTTCTCCTTTGCCCTGCTTTCTAATGCCGTGACCGCCGCCCGGGCCGTCTCGTACAGGTCGACCGGCTCCATACCGGCGGGCGCTCCCTCGTCCAGCCGGGACAGGTGGATGATATCCTCCACCAGGGACATCATACGGGCCGACTCGGTGCGGATGAGATGGATGAACTCCGGCGCGTCATCAGGCTTTACCGTGCCGTCCTCCAGCATCTCCGCGCTGCCGGTGATGACCTGCAGGGGCGTTTTCAACTCGTGGGACACATTCGCGGCAAACTCCCGGCGCATCCGCTCGGCCTCCGCCTGTTCGGTCACATCGAAAGCCAGCAGGACCGTTCCTGCGGGCGCTCCGTCAGTTTGAATACAGCTCAGGTCAAGCTGATATTCCCGGCCGTCCCGCTCCATTCTGAGTTCGCTGCGCCCCTGCCCCGCCGCTTCTTCCAGCGCCGCGCTTGTGGCATGGCTGTGGTCGACGAGCAGGAAGTCCTGCCCCAGGCAGGAGCTGTCCGTATGGAAGATAGCCTTTGCCGCCGGATTAATGCTGACGATTTTACCGTCCCTGTCCAGCAGGACCAGCCCCTCGTTCATGTGGGAGGTTATCTGCACGAACTCATCGGCCCGCTTTTTCAGGCTCTGCATCTGCTCCGAAATCTGCAGCCGCTGGCGGTGTATCTTTTTGAGCAGCGGGGCCAGCTCCTCGTAGGCGTCGTTTTCCAGAGGGTGGTCCAGGTCCAGCCGGTTCAGCGGCCTGACAATGCGCTTTGCAAGCCGGTGGGCCAGCAGAGCTGAAAACACCACGGCCAGCAGGCCCACCACCGTCATGGGTTGGAGCATAGCCATTACCAGCGTGAACACGGTAGCCCGGCTGACGGAGATTCTCAGCACCGTGCCGTCACTGAGCCTGCGGGCCCGGTAGAAGGTCTCCTCGGTCATGGTGCCGGAGAAGCGGGAGCTCTCGCCCTCGCCGCCCAGAAGCGCCTCCTGTATTTCCTCCCGGTCCCCGTGATTGCCCAGCTTCCGATAATCCTCAGCCGTGTCGAAAAGCACCGTCCCGTCCGGGGAGACCCATGTCAGGCGGTAGCTTTTGCTGTCTATCCCCTCAAGGTAGCCCATTCCGCCTTTCTCGACCCCCTGGGCCGCAAGGTACAGCTCGTCCGAAAGCTGGCCTTCCTCGATATCCCTGTAATACTGGTACAGGCAGCCCATCACAATGATGATGTTTGCCAGCAGCACCGCCGCCGACACTGCTAAAATGGAATGAAAAATACGCTTAGTCATTCTGAGGCCTCCAGCCGGTAACCAACGCTTCTCACGGTCTTTATCATGGAGCCAGATTTTCCCAGCTTCTGCCGCAGGGTCTTGATGTGCATGTCAACCGTCCGGGTCTCCCCGGCGTACTCCACGTCCCAGACCTGTGTGAGGAGCTGCTCCCGGGTGAACACCATCCCGGGTCGGGACAAAAACAGTCTCAGCAGCTCGAACTCCTTATAGGTCAGGTCCACCCGCCCGCCGTCCGCCGTTACGGTGCGCTCCCCGGTATTCATCCGAAGGCCGCCCGCCTCAATGATGTTTTCCTCTTTAGGGGCACAGCGGCGCAGCACGGCCTTCACTCTCGACACCATCTCCGTCATGCCAAAGGGCTTTGCGATGTAGTCGTCCGCGCCAATATCAAGGCCCGTGACCTTGTCGTATTCCGTGCCCTTCGCTGTCGCCATGATGACCGGTATCCCAGCGGTGGCGGTATAGGCGCGGAGCCTTTTCAGGATGGAGAGCCCGTCCTCCCCGGGCAGCATGATGTCCAGGAGGATAAGCTGGGGCGGCTCGTTCCGGATGGCCTCAAACAGGCCGTCGCTGTCGGGAAAGCCCCTGACCTCAAACCCGGCGGCTGTAAGGGCATAGCTCATCAGCCCCCTTATGCCGTCGTCGTCTTCCACACAGTATATCATAACACTCCCCTCCTTTGCCGCTCTATTGTACCATATCCTTTTTCTCTTCGCAAGCCGGGTCCAGGGCCTTCTCTCCTGTCACGGAGAATATCACCCACTGGGCAATGTTCACCGCGTGGTCGCCGATGCGCTCAAGGTACTTGTCTATCATCATCAGGTCCAGGGCGTATTCACCCTCCGAGGGCTCCCGGGCGATCCGCTTGATCAGCGAGCGCCTGACCCGCCTGAAGTAGTCGTCCAGCAGGTCGTCGCCGGCAATGACCGACGCCGCCAGGGCCGTGTCCCTTGACACATAGGCGTCTACGCTGTCGGTCACCATTTTCACAGCCGAGCGGGTCATCTCGTGGATATGCTCCAGGCGCTCCGGGGCGTGGCCCCCGTCTATCAGGATAAGGACTATCTCGGCAATATCCTCGGCCTGGTCGCCGATGCGCTCCATGTCGGTTATGATCTTCAGCGCGGCGGATATCTGCCTTAAATCCCTTGCCACCGGCTGCTGCTGGAGCAGGAGCTTCAGGCACAGGCTCTCTATGTCCCGCTCCATCTGGTCCGTTTCGGCGGCGATGGCGGCAACCTTCTCCGCGTGCTCCCGGCTCCCCTCGTCCAGGGCTCTTGAGGCCAGGGAGATGGCCTCCTCACAGAGGGCTCCCATCTGTATCAGCTCCCTGTTCATCAGGGCAAGCTGCTCATCGAACCGGTTCCTCATCATCCAAACCTCCCGGTAATGTAATCCTCGGTCTTTTTCTGCTCCGGCTGGGAGAAGATCCGCTGGGTCTCCCCGAACTCAATCAGCTCCCCCAGCAGGAAGAACGCCGTGTAGTCCGAGACCCGCACCGCCTGCTGCATATTGTGGGTCACCATAACGATGGTATACTTCTCCTTGAGCTGCAACGCCAGCTCCTCTATCTTCCCGGTGGAGATGGGGTCCAGGGCGCTGGTGGGCTCGTCCATGAGCAGCACCTTCGGCTCCACAGCCAGGGCCCGGGCGATGCACAGCCTCTGCTGCTGCCCGCCGGAGAGGCCCAGGGCGTTCTTTTTGAGCCTATCCTTCACCTCGTCCCAGATGGCCGCGCCCCGGAGGGACCGCTCCACGATATCGTCCAGCTTTGCCCGGCTTTTGACCCCGTGGGTGCGGGGGCCGTAGGCGATGTTGTCGTAAATGCTCATGGGGAAAGGGTTGGGCTTCTGGAACACCATGCCGATCTCCCGGCGAAGTCCGTTTACATCCACGTTGGGCCCATAGATATTTTTGCCTCCATATCTCAGCTCGCCGGTTATCTTCACCCCGGGGACCAGGTCGTTCATGCGGTTCAGAGTCTTGAGAAATGTGGACTTTCCACAGCCCGAGGGGCCGATAAAGGCGGTGATGCTCTTTTCATAGATGGGTATGCCCACATTTTTCAGCGCCTGGGTGCTGCTATACCATAAACAAAGGTCTTTTGCGGTGATAATTTCCTCCATTGGCTCACGCCCTCCTTTTCTTGAAATACCAGCCTGCCAGGGCGGCACAGAGGTTGACCAGCAGGGTCAGTACCAGCAGAATGGCCGCGATGGCAAAGGCCGTTTCAAACTCGCCCCGGTCCTTGGCGTAGACGTACATGGCCACCGTCAGCGAGGCCCCGGAGCTCATGAGCCCGGTGAAGAAGCCGTTGAGCACATGGGCAAACCCCGCCGTGAACAGCAGTGCCGCCGACTCGCCCAGAATACGCCCCACGGACAGGATGCAGCCGGTTATCACGCCGTCCACACACCCGGGCAGCACCACCGTGCGCACCACCCGCCACTTGCCCGCACCCAGGCCGAAGGCCCCCTCGCGGTAGCTTTGTGGGACAGTCTTCAGGCTCTCCTGGGCCGTGCGCATGACAGTGGGCAGGTTCATGATGACCAGGGTCAGGGTCCCAGCCAGCAGGGAGGTTCCGAAGGTCCCGGCAAAGAGCATCATGCCCACGAAGCCGTAGATGATGGAGGGTATGCCCGAGAGGGTCTCGGCGGCGTACTCGATGACGGACACCAGCCGTTTGCTGGCCGCGTATTCCGTCAGGTACACCGCCGCGCCCACCCCCAGGGGCAGCACAACGGCGAGGGCCGCTAAGATAAGATAGAGGGTATTGAGAATGTCCGGCAGGATGCCGATACGGTCGTTCAGTATACTGGGGCTGGTGGAGAGCAGCTGCCAGGTGATGTTGGGCAGGCCCTTGCAGAGTACATAGAGGATGATGAACAGTGCGAAGCCGCAAGTTATGGCAACGGAGAGGGCCATAAGGCCACGCATGGCGAAGGAGTATGCGTTTCGTCTCATGTCAGCCCTCCTTGCTCCGCTTGAGGAAGAAGTTCAGCGCGGCGTTTATCAGCAGGATGAACAGGTACAGCACCAGGGCGATGGAAAACAGCGCCTGCCTTTGCAGGCTCCCCGGACTGGAGTAGGACATCTCGCTGGCAACAGCCGTGGTGAGAAAGCGCACGCTCCCGAAGAGGGAGGGCGTGTTGGGCACGTTGCCGGAGACCATCATCACGGCCATAGCCTCGCCGATGGCCCGGCCCACCCCCAGCACCACTGCCGCCGCGATACCGCTTTTGGCGGCGGGAGCCGTTACCTTAAAGTATGTTTCTACAGGCGTGGCACCCAGGGCCAGGGAGGCCTCCTCATATTCGTGGGGAACAGCCTCAAGCGCTGTCACTGATACCTTTATAATAGAAGGCAGAATCATGACCGCCAGCACGATAATTGCCGCCAGCAGGCTTGCACCGTCTGGGACATGGAACACCGTTCGGATTCCCGGCACCAGAACCAGCATACCCACCAGGCCGTATACCACCGAGGGGATGCCCGCCAGCAGGCTGACCGCGCTCCCCACCACGGACTTTACTTTGGGCGGGGCCAGCTTACTGAGGTACACCGCCGTGAAGAATCCCACCGGCACGCCGAACAGGATGGCCCCCGCCGTGCCGTATATGCTGGTGAGGATGAAGGGTAAAATGCCGAACTTTGGGTCCTGGGCGGTGGACTCCCATGTGTCTCCCAGCAGGAAGTCGAACAGGCCGATCTCCCGGATGGCCGGTATGCCGGACAGCAACAGAAAGACGGTGATGAGCAGCACACAGCCTACTGTGACAAGACCAAGCACCAGGAACAGCCCGTGGAAGAAGCGCTCTGTAAGCTGCCGGTGGGTCCGGGGTCTCCGGCTAAGCTGTGCGCGGGAAGTCTGTATGTTTTCCATAGGGCGGCCCTCAGTTTGCCGGGACCGCGCCCGCGCCGGAAATCAGCGGGGCCGCGTCGGTGGAGGTGGCGAAGTCAAAGAAGGCTTGGGCCGTTTCGGAAAGCTTGGCATCGGTTTTCGTCACTAGGATAAAGGGGCGCTGGATGACATAGCTGCCGTCCTTCACGGTATCTTCTGTGGGAGTCACGCCGTTTACCCTAATGGCCCGGACGCTGTCCTTCACCGAGGCCAAAGAGGCGTAGCCGATGGCGTCCGGGTTCTGGGCCACGGCGGTTATCACGTCGCCGGTAGAGGTCAGCTCCTGGCGGTACTGGCATTTCTCCTCGGTGCCGGTGATGGATTCAAAGCCGTCCCGGGTGCCGCTGCCCGCCTCCCGGCCGATGAGCACCACGGGAGCATCATTGCCGCCCACATCCTTCCAGTTCTCGATCTCCCCGGTATAGAGCCTGGCGATAGTCTCCGTGTCCAGGTCTGTTACGGGATTCTCCGGGTTGACGATCACGGCGATGCCGTCATAGGCCAGCACCGTGGCGGTCAGGCCCTGGGCGGCTTCCTCCTCCTTCAGCTCCCGGCTGGAGAGGCCGATATCACAACGCCCCTCCATAACGGCCTGGATGCCCGAGCCGGAGCCGGTTGGGTTGTAGGTGAAGGCGGCGCCTTCATTCTGCTCCTGGAAGGATTCTCCCAGCGCGCCGATGACTTTCTCCATGGAGGTGGAGCCGTCCGTGGAGACAGTCCCGGCGGTTTTCTGGGTGCAGCCGGTGAGGAGCACGGCGGCGGTCAGGGCCGCCAATGCAAGTGTGATGATTTTCTTCATGTTGATTTCCCCTTTCAGTTTTATGCTTTAATGATAAGGGATCATTGTAAAACTCAAAAGGGGCTCTGTGTAAAATCCAGGTAAAACCCATAATAATTTGCGCCACTAAACAAAGAATACGTCGGTCAGAAATTAGAATTCACTCAGCCACTCTTTAAACTCATCAAAAGAAATTTTACCGGCAGCGCATTCGTCACGCTTACCCTTTGCCGTGGCGCTCCAAGCATAGAACGCACCTGGGCTAATTTTCCCCGCCTTGATCCAGTTAAAGCGTTTCTTGTATTCCCGGCGGTACTCTTTGAATAACTCATCCGAGTTTTTCTTCTCCGCCCAGCGCTTTACCGCGCCAACCTCGCGACAGGTTCTGCCCTGAGAGTCAACAGTCAGATTGCAGAACTCCGCTGTATTGCGCCGGGGGATGGCAAAATATTTGCCACAGTACGAGCAGATACGCATACGCTGTTCCCGCTTGACGCACTCGCGGAGAGAGAACTCTACGAGGTCGGAAATAGAAGTTGGGTGCAGCACTTCGGCGAAAGTACCGTTGTTGGTTCGCTCATAGACGGTAGAAATTGGTCTGAACTGGTAGGCATAGAGCGGGTTGCTTTTCTCTTTGTCGAGATAGGCTTGCAGCTTTTCCCGTACAGGTTTCTTCTTGCTGTCATCGATGTCCAGCACGTCTTCAAACAACCGCATAATTTGTTTTTGCAGAGTGTCCAGGTCGCTGGGGATGTGTCGAAGCTGCTTGTGTGGGAGATGTTCGTACACGTCCTCGCCCGGGTGATGATCCATATAGCGGAACCGTGACTGCCAGTCAAGACGTAGAAACTCGAAATAGATATGCTCCTTGGCCAGCTTTTCCAACGTACTCATTACTATTTTCTTCGAGTCGCGGTCACGTTCCCGATAGAAATTCAGCAGGGCCTTGTCCATTTCCTTAAATAAATCTTCCATTGGCCAGATGTCCAAGTAGGTGAACCGCAAAAGGCTTTCCAGAAATGGGAAGTCTTTTTCTTTTTTGTGCGAGCGCTCGAACGTCAAATCTTTGTAAACGAAATACTCGCGACCCTCTTCAAAGTAGGTGTAGAACAGGTAGTCAGCCATTTTATTTGCGCTCCTCTCGAAAATTAAAAATATTTTTGAAATTGTCCTTGACAAATGCGTTGCCATGTGTTACCATATGACAGTCGGCAAATCAAACTCTGTTTAAGAATTAGTCTACAACAGCCTGAACAAAAAGTCAAGACATTTTTTAGGAGGTGCGGAGTGGTTCAATCAAAGTTTAAAAGCTATGAAGAACTGCCACTGTTTCTCAATGCAAAAACAGTGGCAGAAGTCTTGGGAATCTCTATGGCTGGAGCCTATGAGTTACTGCATCAGGAGGACTTCCCGGTGCTGAGAATCGGTTCGCGCTTGGTGGTTCCCAAGGAAAAATTTCTCTCGTGGGTCGAGAGTCAGACAGGAGGTAATGAGATATGAGTAATTTCTTGAGAGCGTCATGCAGCGGTGCAAAGAATTTCTTTCCTCTGCCAAACGCAATTTTTAGCTTAGGATTGTCAGCGGGCGAGTTGGCTGTCTACGCTTATCTCATGTATTGTGAGGACAGGAAGTCACACCAATGCTGGCCCAGCTACAAAACTATCGGCAGAGCCGTTGGCATAAGCGAGAATACGGTACGGAAATATGTGCGGGAACTGGAGTACAAGACACTTATTCTGACGGAGCCTACAAAGTACGAATCTGAGAGTGGGCAGGTTCGGGACGGCAATTTGATTTTTGCGATCCTCCCCATCCAGGGAGCAGTCAAGTACCACAACGAGTACCAGTTAGGAAAGTAGTCGTTCGTAAGCCACTGTGAGGGCCGCGTTGGGCGGTTTGGGCCGGGGTCGAGGAAGTTAGCGGCAACCGGCCCAGAACGCCATTTTAGGGCATTTGTGGCGATTTTTGAGGGCGGCAGTCGGTAGAGCGGGAAAGGCGTGGATATGCAAGATTTTGAAAAAATATCCAGCCCAAAGGGATGCAGAAAACGGTCAGAAAGACAAGCAGGTTAAAGCGCGGGGTCTACCGCGCGGGTGACATCGTCCGGCAGAGCCGGTCGGTAGGGAAAAATCAGAGGTGATTGGCCCCTGAAATCAGGGGTCGGTCAGAAAGGAGTTTATTTGGACGAGAAAAAGAAAAAATGTGCGTACTGGATGCAGCCATCAATGGTTGCGGGAATAGAAGAAATGCTATCAGTGGCAAATGCCACCTCAAAAAGTGATTTCGTTTGCAAGGCGGTTGAGTTCTATATCGGCTACCTCAGACAGCAGAAAAACATCAATTACTTGGCTCCCATGCTGGCGGGAGCAATCAAGAACGAGGTGCGTTCCCTCGGCAAAGATGTGTGCGAAATGCTGTTCAAGCTGGCGGTAGAGATGGGTATCATCAGCAACATCACAGCAGCGGTCAATGATATTTCTGATGAATCTCTGGACACGTTACGGCTCAATGTTGCGCAAGAGGTAGCGCGGACAAATGGGATTCTGACCTTTGAGGACGCCGATGAGTGGCAGAATGGAGGTGGTTGATTACGGCGAAAATAATTGTCACTAGTAGGTATATGCGGAACACCCCAAAGCGTTCGGCCACAAATCTAGTGAAGTACATGGGCACTCGCGAAGGCGTGGAGAGGGTGGCCCATGGTATTGACAGCGCTCCTGCCACCGTCCGTCAGCAAAGGTTGGTGCAGGACATCATCAAGTTCGATCGGTCGGCTAAAGATTATGGCGAGTATCGTGACTACGAAATCACTCCAAGCAAGAGCAACGCCAGCGAGTTCATCGGTGCCTTCATCGAGCGCAATGCTGACCGCATTGGGGAGTTGGATAAGCTGGTAAGCTACATGGCGGAGCGCCCGGGAGTGGAGAAACTGGGTCCGCATGGGCTGTTCAGCCAGGGCGATGACAAGATAGATTTGGATTCGGTTGCCGAGGAAGTAGGCCAGCACAAGGGGATCATATGGACGCACGTTATCAGTTTGCACCGCGAGGATGCAGAGCGATTGGGCTATAACAAGGCCAAGGCATGGCGAGAATTGGTGCGGCGAAACGTCACTGAGTTGGCCGAAGCTCAGAAAATCGACATCAGTAATCTGGAGTGGTACGGTGCATTTCACAGCACCGCACACCACCCTCATATGCACTTGCTGGTCTATTCCAAGGACGCAAAGCAGGGCTGGCTGACGAAAAAAGGGATCGATGAACTGCGAAGTGCGCTGGGTAACGACATCTTTCGGATGGAGCAGTACAAGCTGTTCACGATGGAAACAGATCTTCGTGACCGGCTGAAGAAGGAGAGCCGAGAAGAAATTGAAAAGCTGATTGCTAAAATCCGTGATTCTTATACCCCTACTTCCAAAATAGAAATGCTGTTTTTGAAACTGGTTTCACAGCTTAAGACCTGCAAAGGGCGCAAGCAGTATGGTTATCTGCCGAAAGATGTTAAGGATACCGTCAACAAAATTGTGGTGGAGCTGGCAAAAGACGAGAGCGTAGCAAGGCTGAACTCAGAGTGGAATAAGGTCAACCGAGAGAAATTATCACTCTATCATGAAAAGAAAAAGCCCGATATTCCTCTGGAAGATAACCCTGAGTTCCGCAGCATTAAGAATGTAATTGTTAGAAGTGCGGCGCTGGCTATGAGGATTATGGATGCTGAGCCTACGCAAAATTATGATGTAGGGTCAGCGATGAAGTCGGTGGTCGGCGCGCTGTGCAAGATAATCTCCAAGAGTTATGATAAGAAAATTGCTCGGCTCAACACTCAGATAGACAGTAAGCTCAGAAGTAAAATTGAGCAGAAAAAGATTGCCCATGGGCTAAAAGTAGAACGTAGTGTTCAGCAGGATATGGAGGATGACGAGAGCTATGGAATGAGGATGTAGGCTCTCAAAATTTGCGGCGCTAAACAAAGAAGACGCTTTTGGGCGGAACTGCAAAAAGTAAGAAAAATGTCAGTGGACATAGGTAGGTACTATGTGGTAGTGTTGGTAGTCAGAAAGGGGGCCAAGATATGGCAAAAAAGAGAGCAAACGGTGAGGGAAACATACGCAAGCGCAAGGATGGTCGCTGGGAAGGACGTTACACGGCAGGCTACGACCCCGCCACCGGTAAGCGCATCATCAAAAACGTGCTTGGAAAAACCCAGGCTGAGGTCAAGGAAAAGCTGGCCCGGGCGATAGACAGCACTAAAGATTTGGACGTGGCCCGCATGGATGACTACACGGTTGCGACGTGGCTTGCAGAGTGGTATGAAATCTACGCCCAGCCCAACATCCGCCTGGCCACGGCAGAGCGGTATAAAATGATGATGGACATCTACACGGTGCCTCGAATCGGCGGCATAAAACTTGCAAAGCTGACCGCCCATGACCTACAAAAGCTCTACAAGGACTTGCAGGAGAACGGTCGGGTACGGCCCACCAAAAAGGGCGGCAATGGGTTGAGCAGCACCACAGTCCGCAGCCTGCACCTGATGCTCCACAGCGCCTTTGACCGGGCAGTGAAGGAGCGCCTAATCGTGCGGAACCCCACCGAGGACTGCATCGCGCCGAAAGCCCGTAAGGTCGAGATGAATATTTTGCAACCGGAGGATATTAGCGCCTACCTCAAGGCGGCGGATGAATGCGGTCTCCTGCCGATGTTCTTCCTGGAACTGGTCAGCGGTTTGCGAAAGGGCGAACTGACTGCTCTCCTCTGGTCAGACCTGGATACAGAGAACAAGACTATCTCGGTGAGCAAGCAGTATGTGCGGAACCCCAACGGAGAGTTGGCGTTATCAAGGCCCAAGACGGAAAATTCTGTGCGGCTGGTGTCCATACCACAGGAAGCGGTTGACCTACTGTGTGCGGAGCACAGTAAACATCCTACCAACCCTTATATGTTCCCCTCTCCGAAAACAGGAGAGATGTACCATCCAGACTCCATAGTAAACCTACATAAGAAGATATTAAAAAGTGCAGGATTGGGTCATCTGAAATTTCACGAGTTGCGTCACACATTCGCCACGACAGCACTCCAAAATGGTGTAGATGTAAAGACTGTCAGCAGTATGCTTGGACACTACGATGCCGGGTTCACCCTTAGAACCTACACCCACGCCACCCGCCAAAAACAAGAACAGGCCGCAGAGAAGATGGGGAGCTTCATGCAGCAAGTCAGGTAAATGTGGGTCAAAAAAGCGGAGAGCGGCTGGAGCTTCCTACCTGGAAGTATCCAGTCGTTTCCATTTATTTCGGTATGTGGGTCAGGGTGTGGGTCAAACGTGATTTTGAGGCTCTCCCCAAACAAACCAAAAAACCCCGCAGACCGCAGTCTTACGGAGTTTTTCATGGAGCTGCTAAGCAGATTTGAACTGCTGACCTCATCCTTACCAAGGATGCGCTCTACCAACTGAGCCATAGCAGCGCAATAGTCCACGAAGTGAACTATGCCAGCTTTAAAAGCTGGATGGCGACCCGGAACGGGCTCGAACCGTCGACCTCTAGCGTGACAGGCTAGCGTTCTAACCAACTGAACTACCGGGCCATCCGGTGCCCGAATCACTTCGAGCGACAGTCAATATTATACACGGTTCGAGCCGCCTTGTCAACCCCTGCGGACAAAAAACTTTTCAGGGATGGTTTCACCCTTTTTCTCCCCGGATAACCATGGTGCTCTCCCGCTCATACAGCACCCGCACCTGCTGAAAGCCTGCATTTTCCAGCAAGGCTTTCTGGTGCTCCCAGGTTAGGGGAGTATCAATGTGGATAAACTGGCTCTCAGGGATACCGCTCTTCTCCCGCTTGCGCCGCAGATGCTCCTGGCACAAGGTTTCCTCCTCGGGGCAGCAGGCAATGTAGTCGCACTCTATATAATACCCGCCTGGGGCCAGGGCGCGGTGCAGCTTCTCATAAATGGCCTGCTTTTTTGGAAAATCGAAGTGGTGCAGGGTTTCAAAAGACAGGGCCGCGTCAAAGGCTTCCTCCCCAAAAGGCACCTGGAAATAATCGCCCTGGATAAGCCGGATACCCTTTTCTGGGAAATTCTCCCGCAGCCTGCCCAGCATGGCAGAGGACAGGTCAATGCCTGTCACCTGAAGCTGGGGGAAACGCCTGAACATGGCCTCCAGTTCCAATCCGGTGCCGCAGCCGATGTCCAGCAGGCTGGCAAGCCCTTCATCGAAAAATCCCGCGATTTCCCGGTATTCTGCCCCCCAGTTTCCCATATGTACGTCCTCGTATTTGTCCAGCCGGGCAGCGAAAAAATCCGCCATGCCTTCCGCTGGATCCTCCCGTGTCTGCAAAAGCCAGTTTTTTAAATCCTTCAGGTATTGCGCTGTTTCCTCCGGCGTGCGTTTTTTGCTTTCTAGCATACTGGTTCCTCCTTATCCTGCCCCGCAAGCCGCCAAAAGGCTTCCTCCAGCAGGGCTTCCACCTGCTCTCCCGGCAGGTGGATACAGTTTGACACAATCTGGGTGGCAATGCCGTGGGAATAAAGCCACACATGGATGAAAAGCCGCTCTGCCTGCTCTAAAGGCAGATTTGCCGTTTTGGCCGCGTTTTCAATGGAAGCCCTGTTCCAGGGGGCTTTCAGGATGTCCTCCAGGGAGGCCCCCGCCATAGTCAGGTTCATAAACAAGGCGTTGAAGATGTGCTTTTCCTGCCGGGCAAAGGCCACATAGGCAATGGCCTGGCTTAAAAGCCTGTTTTCCTCTGTCATCCGCTGGGCCATAAAGGCGTCATACAGCCGGTCAAGCTCTTCCTTTAAGTCTGTCCGCAGCGCCTCCATAGAGGTATACACCCGGAAAAGGGGCTGGGTGGAACAGCCCAGGGCCTGGGCAAGGCTGCGGGCGTTGACGTTTCCCAGCCCGCCCTCCCGCACAAGTTGTACAGCAGCGGCAAGAATCTCCTGTTTGGTGACGGTAGGTTTTGGGGGCATACCCGGCCTCCTTTATAATAACAGTTGTTACGTAACGCTTGTTATTATACAGCAGGTTCCCTCTCCTGTCAAGAAGGAAAATTTGCTCAGTCCAGCTTTATGCCCTTGAGCAGATCGCAGAGGGCCATGGCGGGCAGGGTGAGCAGGCACCACAAAAGGGAATAGGGCAGGCACACCTGTCCCAGGATATTCAGGGGCATGTCCTTGTAATCCCACACCCCGAAGCCCAGCAGATGATTCACCACAAGGCCGGTGCAAAGCTCTACCCCGGTGATAATGCCGGAGCCTGTGAGGCACCGCAGGGCAAGGCTTCTGTGGGACAGAGGGCCGCAGCAGATCCGTCCTATCAGGGTGAGGCACAGGCCCCCTGCAAGGGCCATAGAATAGTGGGTGCGTCCCCGCCAAATCATCTCTAAGGTGGGGTATGCGCAGCTTCCGGTTAAAAACAGCAGTCCGTCCATAAATCGCCATAGGATGCAGGCTTCCCGCACAGGGCCATGAAACATGCATCCGTTCCTCCTTTTTATGCGTGCTTTGCCCATTCCCCGGGCTTTCCTGTATTCTGCCACAAAGGGGGCTTTTTATGAGGGGCAGGTGTTTTTTCCCCGGGCCGCTTGTATTTTGCCCCCTGGTTCGCTATAATATAGATTCAGACGTTACTTTACTTTATTAAAGAAAAGGCGGTGCGCGGCATGAAAATTCTGGTGACAGGCGGGGCCGGGTATATCGGTTCCCACACCTGCATTGTCCTGCTGGAACAGGGCTATGAGGTGGTAATTGTGGACAACCTCTGCAACAGCAAGGCTGTGGTGGTGGACAGGATTAAGGAATTGAGCGGCAAGGACGTAACCTTCTATGAGGAGGACGTGTGCAGCGAAAAGGCCCTTAGGGAGATCTTCCGCAAAGAGGGTATTGACGCGGTAATTCACTTTGCCGGGCTGAAAGCGGTGGGGGAGTCTGTGGAAATTCCCCTGCGGTATTATGAAAACAACCTGGGATCCACCATCACCCTTTTAAAGGTTATGGAGGAGTTCCATGTGCAGAACATTGTGTTCAGCTCCTCTGCCACAGTATATGGCGACCTGACACAGCCTCCCCTGCGGGAGGACGCGCCCCTGCCGAACCACGCCAACTGCCCTTACGGCACCACCAAGCTGATGATTGAGCAGGTTTTGAAGGACTATGCCGCCGCGAACCAGGGCTTTAACCCAGTGCTTCTCCGGTATTTTAACCCTGTGGGCGCTCACGAAAGCGGCCGCATAGGGGAGGATCCCGCCGGCATCCCCAACAACCTTTCCCCGTATATCATCCAAACTGTAGTGGGCAAGCGGGACAAGCTCCACGTGTTCGGCAACGACTATCCCACCCCCGACGGCACCTGCCTGCGGGACTATATCCATGTGGTGGATTTGGCGGAGGGCCATGTGGCGGCTTTAAAGCTGTTTGAAAAGGGGAACTGCGGCCTGCGGGTGTATAACCTGGGCACAGGCCGGGCTTATTCTGTGCTGGAGGTGCTGAAAGCCTATTCCGAGGCTGCCGGGCAGGAGATCCCCTATGTGATAGAGGGCCGCCGGGCCGGGGACTTGCCGGAAAGCTACGCCGACGTTTCCAAAGCAAAGGAAGAGCTGCACTGGGAAGCAAAGCGCACCTTGCAGGACATGTGCGCAGATTCCCTGCGCTGGCAGAGGCAGAACCCCGATGGCTATGGGGAATAGGCTGCTGATAGGGGAGCGGGTGGTGCTGGCTTCCCAGTCCCCCAGCCGGAAAATGCTGCTGGAGCAGGCGGGGATAGCCTTTGACGTGGTGGTTTCCGGGGTGGATGAGGACGTGCCGGAGGGCTTCACCCCCGCCCAGACAGTGGAGGAATTAAGCGCCCGGAAGGCTCGGGCTGTGGCTCCCCTGTGCCCGGGCAGGGCGGTTATCGCGGCGGATTCCATAGTGTCCATTGACGGGCTGGTGCTGGGCAAGCCGGAAAGCGACGAGGCCGCCTGCCAGATGCTCCGCAGGCTTTCCGGCCGCACCCACGAGATTTTCACCGGGGTATGCCTGCTGGCAAAAGGCGGGCAGCAGGTGTTCCACCAAGTGACCCAGGTGAAGTTTTACGATTTGACTGACGAGGAAATCGCCGCTTACGTGGCCATGGGAGAGTCCCGGGGCCGGGCCGGCTCTTATGGCATTGAGGGCGCGGGGGTTATCCTGGTGGAAAGCATTCAGGGAGACTATTCCAACATTGTGGGCCTGCCTGTGGCGGAAACCCTGCGGCGGCTGCGGGCCATGCTGGGATAGGCACCCCCATGGAGGGAGCTTATGGCAAAAAAGGAATATGCGGGAGAGGAATTTTCTGCCCTGCGGCTGGAGGAGGGGGATTTTCGCGGTGTCCTGTTTGAGGACTGCCTCTTTACAGACTGCCGCTTCCAGGGGCTTTCCTTCCAGGGCTGCCGCTTCACCGGGTGCCATTTTGCCCGGTGCCGCTTAGGAGGGCTTTCCTTTGACAACGTCCAGGCCATGGGCAATTCCTTTGAGGACTGCGCGGTGCTGGGAATAGACTGGGCCGCCCTCTTAGATCCCCGGAAGCAGGATTTGGGTTTCCTGCCCTTTGACAGCTTTGCCCGCTGCACCCTGCACCACTGCCTCTTTTTCCACCTGGAGCTGGGGAAGTTCTCTTTTGCTGGCTGCGATCTTTCCGGCAGCTTTTTTGAGGACTGCCGCCTTAGCGGGGCAGATTTTTCCGGCTGCCTGCTGCGGGGCGCCGCTTTTTCCCACAACGACCTTTCCGGCGCAGACTTCCGGGGGGCCGCGGAGTACGGCTTCTCCATAGAGGGCAACCAGGTGAAGGGGGCGAAGTTCTCCATGCCCGAGGCGATAAGCCTGCTGTATGGCCTGGGGCTGGAGATTGACGGAGGATGACAGACAGGAGCAAAGGCAGAGGAACGTTTCTTTTTGCCTTTGCTCTTTCTTTTTCAAGGCTTTTGTGGTATACTGGCAAGGCTGGAGCCATGCCTGCGCCTTTATAACAGCCTGCACCCGCTGGGGCAGGACAGGAACCTGTGTGAAAAGCCTGAAAGCTTTCAGGCTTTTGCAGGGCGCAAAGGGGCATACTGCAAATAGTGTTCCGGCAAAAATACGCGCTGTATCCCTGGGGAAAAAGGGAACAGCAGTGGAGGTTTTTTATAATGGAAAGCAAAACAGCACACCCCGCCCGTCCCATGCAGGAGCTGGTGCTCACTGCCCTGTTCGCCGCCATTATTCTCTTAATGGCTTTCACACCTTTGGGGCTTATCGACCTGCCCCTTATCAAGGCCACCATCCTGCACGTGCCGGTTATTATCGGCTCTGTGGTTCTTGGCCCTAAGCGGGGGGCTGGGCTGGGCGCTCTTTTCGGCCTTGTCAGCCTTTGGAAAAACACCATGGCCCCCAGCCTTTTAAGCTTTGCCTTTTCCCCCTTTGTGCCCCTGCCCGGAACGGACAAAGGCAGCCTGTGGGCGCTGCTGATCTGCCTTGTGCCCCGCATCCTTACAGGCGCGGTGCCCTGGTTTGTGTTTGCCGGCATGTCCCGGTTGGCAAAGGGAAGGGCCTGGGGCCGCAGGACAGGCTTTGTGCTGGCAGGGATTGCCGGCGCGGCGGTAAACACTGTGTTGGTAATGGGCCTGATGGGCCTTGTGCTGGGAGAAGCCTTTGCCGCAGCCCAGGGCATTTCCCATACCTTAGTCAGTGGGGCCATTTTAAGCATCATGCTGGCAAACGGCATTCCCGAGGCCATAGCGGCGGCAGTGCTTTGCGGGGCCATATGCGCGGGGCTTGACAAGGCCCGCATTATCCCCAACAGGGAACAGGAGGAGAAAGCATGATTCTTGCAATTGACATAGGCAATACCAACACCGTGCTGGGGTGCCTGGAGGGGGACAATCTCCTGTTCACCCTGCGCATCCGCAGTGACCGCTACAAGACAGCAGACGAATACAGCCTGCTTTTAGAGGGCCTGCTCTCCCGGCAGGGGGTGGATCCCAAGGGCTTAGAGGGGGGGATTTTAGCCAGCGTGGTGCCGGAGCTGCGCACTGTCATTGCGGACGCGGCCCGGCAGATGACGGGGAAGGAATTCCTGGTTGTAGGCGCGGGGCTAAAAACAGGCCTGGATATCCGTATCGACAACCCGGCCCAGCTTGGGGCAGACCGGGTGGTGGACGCAGTGGCGGCTTTGGCTGCATACGACCCGCCCTTGGTTATTTTTGACATGGGCACTGCCACCACTATGTCGGTGGTGGGAAAGAACGGCGCCCACCTGGGGGGCATGATTATGCCCGGCCTGCGCACCTCTGTAGACGCCCTCAGCGCCCGGGCGGCCCAGCTTCCCTATATCCATCTGGAAGCCCCGCCCCGGGTTATCGGCACCAACACGGTGGACTGTATGCAGGCCGGGGCTATTTATGGCAGCGCCTGTATGCTGGACGGCCTTATCGGCCGGGTGGAAGAAGCCTTGGGGGAGAAGGTTACGGCAGTGGCCACAGGGGGGCTGATGGCAGTTGTCCACCCTTATTGCAAAAGGGAAATCCACTATGAGCCGAACCTGCTCTTAAAGGGCCTGCACCTGCTCTATGAGAAAAACAGGAAAGCATAAGGCAGCACCGCACAATTCCCTGCTTCCGCCTTAAACGGCATCCCGCGGGAGCTTTTTCGCCATATACCACTTAGAATTATGCGGTATTGCCATAAATAAAACCGCAAAGAAAGTGCGCGTACCCGCAAAAGGGCCGCGCACTTTTTTATGGCTTCCGCTGTTTCCCGCTGCAAGCCGCCAGGCTTTCCAGCCGCAGCATGGCGCTGGAAAGCATCCGCGTCCCCAAGGCAAACCCCATGGCTGCCGCAGCGCCTCCTGCCCCCAGGCCAATGAAGGAAAACCCGCTTAGAAAAAACAGCCAAACGCCCGCGGCCCCTCCCAGCCCCAGCAAAAGCCCAAAGAGCGCCCAGGCAGAAAGCCTGTACAGCTTTTCCCACATGGAACTGTTATTTTCCACCGCCACCATCCCTTCCAAAAATTTTCCTCCCTTATAATAGGACAAATCGTCCTTTTTGTCAATACTCCTTTATGCCAAAATGTTCTATAAGGACAGGGGCGAGGAGGTGAGCCGGATGGAAAATCGCTTGCGGGAGCTGCGGAAAAAGCGGCGGCTAACACAGGTGGGCCTGCAAATGCAGACAGGCATCGAGCAGACCCTGATTTCCAAATATGAGCGGGGAGAGCGGGTGCCGCCTACGGAAACCCTGATGGTGCTGGCAAAGTTTTTCGGCACCACCATGGACTATATCATGTGCCTGACGGATAATCCCCAGCGCCCGCCGCCTTTGGGCAGGGAGCCTGCCCCGGATAAGGAAAAGCCCGGTGCCTCAAAATTTTCCAAAAGCACTTGACAGGGGAAAAAAGCAGCGGTATAATGATAGCATCCTAACAGTTTGGCAACTAACAGATTGGGGATCCCGGGAAGGAGCATCCAGATGGAAAATCGCGAACCTCTTCAGGGGCATCCGGCCCCGCGCAAGGAGCACTGGGACGAAATCGGCTTTCAGATACACCGGCTGCACATTTTGTGCAAGCGGCTGGTGGATCAGCAGGCCTTTCAGGACATGGCGGAAAAGCCCACCAAAACCCAGACCTGGGTGATGGGGTATCTCTATGAAAACCGGAACCGGGATGTGTTCCAGCGGGATATCCAGGAGCAGTTCGGGGTGCGGCGGTCCACAGTGACGGGCATTTTGCAGTTGATGGAGAAAAACGGCTGGATAACCCGGCAGTCTGTAGGGGAGGACGCACGGCTGAAAAAAATCCAGTTGACCCCGCAGGCAGTGGAGCTGCACGAGCGGGTGGGAGAGTGCATCCGCAAAACAGAGGAACAGCTTTCCCAGGGCCTTTCTCCGGAGGAAAAGCAGGAGTTTTTCCGGCTGTGCGGCAAGATACGCTGCAATGCTGAGAGCGCCATGAAGTGACAGCGCTCTTTTTTGCCCATGTTGTTAGGAAGCGTACTGTAAGGATATAAACTTATAAAAATTCAAGGCAGCCATCCCCATCCGCCACACTTGCCTGTGAAGGTTTTTGAAGATTCTTAAGAAACTTTTTCCTTAAAAAAGTTTCTTAAGCGGGGTTTGGGGCAGGCCCCCAACGAAAGAAAGGAAGCGGTGCATATGATACGAAAGCTTGCCGGCAGCGTCCGGCAGTATAAGAAGGACACCTTGCTGGCTCCGGCCTTTGTCACCATGGAAGCGGTGATGGAGGTGGTAATCCCCTTGTTGATGGCAGTGCTTATCGACCAGGGCATTGAAGCAGGGGACATGGGGACTATCCTCAAGGTGGGCGCTGCCCTGGCTGCAGCCACCCTTATTTCCCTGGCCTTTGGGTTTTTGGCAGGACGCAGCGCCGCCAAGGCTTCCGCCGGGTTTGCAGCCAACCTGCGGCAGGATATGTTCCACAAGGTGCAGGGCTATTCCTTTGGGAACATCGACAAATTTTCCTCCGCCAGCATTGTCACCCGGCTTACCACTGACGTGACAAACCTGCAAAACGCCTTCCAGATGATGACCCGCTCAGTGCGGGCGCCTGCCATGCTGGTGTTTTCCCTTATCATGTCTTTTTACCTGAACCCCGGCCTGTCCCTGGTGTTCCTTGTCGCCATCCCGGTTCTGGGGGCAGGTCTGCTGTTTATCGCCAGCAAGGCCCACCCGGTGTTCGAGCGCATGTTCAAGCGCTATGACCGGCTGAACGTGGTGGTGCAGGAAAACCTGCGGGGCATTCGGGCGGTGAAAGCCTTTGTGCGGGAGGAGCACGAGACGGAGAAGTTTACAGCCGCCAGCGAGGACATCCGGCACGATTCGGCCCTGGCGGAAAAAATCCTGGCCTTTAACGCACCGTTAATGCAGTTTTGCATGTATGCCTGCATTCTGCTCATCTCCTGGTTTGGGGCAAAGCTGATTTTCAAAGGCTCCATGACCACAGGCCAGCTTATGAGCCTTTTGTCCTATGCCAGCCAAATCCTTATGAGCCTGATGATGCTCTCCATGTTCTTTGTGATGATCACCATGTCCCGGGCCTCCATCGAGCGCATTACAGAGCTGCTGGAGGAGGAAAACGAAATTAGCGACGGGGAAAAGGGCCTTGCGGCTGTGGCAGACGGATCTGTGCGCTTTGAGAACGTGGAGTTCCGCTATCAGAAGGAGGGGCGCGTGTGCCTTTCCGAAATTAACCTGGAAATTGCCTCTGGCCAGACTGTGGGCATTCTGGGGGGCACAGGCGCTGGCAAAAGCAGCCTGGTGCAGCTTATCCCCCGGCTGTATGACTGCACCGGGGGCCGGGTGCTGGTGGGCGGCGCGGACGTGCGGGACTATACCCTCCGGGCCTTGCGGGAGGAGGTTGCCATGGTGCTGCAAAAAAACGAGCTTTTCTCCGGCACCATCAAGGAAAACCTGCGCTGGGGCAATGAAAGGGCCACAGACGAGGAGCTTGCCCATGTGTGCGAACTGGCCCAGGCAGACGGGTTTATCCGGCAGTTCCCAGAGGGCTATGACACCTATATCGAGCAGGGAGGCACCAATGTGTCCGGCGGGCAGAAGCAGCGGCTGTGCATTGCCAGGGCCTTGCTGAAAAAGCCGAAAATCCTTATTTTAGATGATTCCACCAGCGCGGTGGACACCCGCACAGACGCACTCATCCGCCAGGCCTTCCGGGAGGAGATTCCCGGCACCACGAAAATCATCATTGCCCAGCGGGTGGCCTCTGTCCAGGATGCCGACCAGATTATCGTGCTGGACGGCGGCAGGATAGCGGACGCGGGCACCCATGAGGAACTGATGGAAAAGAGCGCCATTTACCGGGAAGTATATGAATCGCAGCAGAAGGGAGAGGATGACCATGGCGCAGCCTAGAGTACACGGAGGCCCTCCGGGCCGGGGGCCGGGAGCCTTTGTAAAGGGCCAGGGGCCTAAAAACCAGGGGAAAACCATAAAACGGCTGTTAAGCTATTTGGGCCGGGGATATCAGGTGCGGTTTGCCGTGGTGCTTCTCTGCATCCTGTTAAGCGCTGTGGCCGGGGTGCTTGGCTCCATGTTCCTGCAAACCCTCATTGACGATTACATCGAGCCGCTTGTCGCTGTATATGCCGGCACGTCCCAGGCCTTTTCCAGTGTAGGGCAGGGGCTGGCGGCCCTGCTGGGGGCCATTGGCAGGATGGCGCTTATCTACCTTTTAGGCGTTGGATCCACCTTCCTATATAACTGGCTGATGGTGGGCATTTCCCAGGGCATGCTGAAAAAAATACGGGATGACCTTTTCTCCCATATGCAGACCCTGCCCATCAAATATTTCGACACCCATACCCATGGCGACCTGATGAGCCGCTACACTAACGACACCGACACCCTGCGGCAGATGATTTCCCAGGGAATCCCCCAGGCCTTTTCCTCGGTGATCACAGTGGTTTCCGTGTTCTGCGCCATGATAACCACCAGCCTGCCTTTAACCGCCCTGGTTGTCCTGTTTGTCGTCGTAATGCTGGGGATAACCAGGCACATCGGCGGGCAGAGCGGCAAGTATTTCGTCCGGCAGCAGCGGGCCTTGGGGGCGGTGAACGGCTTTATCGAAGAGCTGGTAACCGGGCAGAAGGTGGTGCAGGTGTTCTGCCATGAGGACAAAGCCAAAGAGGACTTTGACGCCCTCAACGAGGAACTGCGCCGGGAGGCAGACGCTGCCAACAGCTACGCCAACATTATGGGGCCTGTTATGAACAACCTGGGCCACTTGCAGTATGTGCTCATCGCCATTGCCGGAGGCGCCCTGTCCCTTTCCGGCATAGGCGGGCTGACCCTGGGGGGCATCGCGGCGTTTTTGCAGCTAAGCCGCAGCTTCACCCAGCCCATCAGCCAGATTTCCCAGCAGTTCAACACCATCATTATGGCCCTGGCCGGAGCCGAGCGCATCTTTGACGTGATGGATGAGGCCCCGGAGCAGGACGAGGGGTATGTCACCCTGGTGAACGCAAAAGAGGTGGACGGAAAGCTTGTGGAGACAGCAGAGCGCACAGGGCTGTGGGCCTGGAAGCACCCCCATCACGATGGATCTGTCACCTACACCCGGCTGACAGGCCGGGTGGAACTGCGGGAGGTGGACTTCGGCTACAATGAGGAAAAGCTGGTGCTCCGCGACGTGTCTTTGGAGGCACAGACCGGGCAGAAGGTGGCCTTTGTAGGGGCCACAGGCGCGGGCAAAACCACCATCACCAACCTGATAAACCGCTTCTATGACATTGCGGACGGGAAAATCCGCTATGACGGCATCAACATCAACAAGATTAAAAAGCCGGATCTCCGCCGCTCTTTGGGCATTGTGCTCCAGGACACCAACCTGTTCACCGGGACGGTGGGGGACAACATCCGCTACGGAAAGCTTGACGCCACCGACGAGGAGGTGGAAGCGGCGGCAAAGCTTGCAAACGCCGACAGCTTCATCCGCCGCCTGCCAAAGGGCTATGACACCGTGCTCTCCGGGGACGGGGGCAGCCTTTCCCAGGGCCAGCGCCAGCTTCTGGCTATTGCCCGGGCGGCTGTGGCAGATCCCCCTGTGATGGTGCTGGACGAGGCCACCTCTTCCATAGACACCCGCACCGAGCGCCTGGTGCAGCAGGGCATGGACGGCCTGATGCAGGGCCGCACCGTGTTTGTCATCGCCCACAGGCTTTCCACTGTGCAGAATTCCGACAGCATTATGGTGCTGGAGCTGGGCCGCATTATTGAGCGGGGCAGCCACAAAGAGCTGATTGCCCAGAAGGGGAAATATTACCAGCTTTACACAGGTGCCTTTGAGTTGGAATAGCTTTCCCGGGATATGGTTTCAGCCTGCCGCAAAGCGTTGTTTTTATTGTGCCATCCGCTAAAATGTAAAAAAAGGAAATACCGCTTGACAAGAGCGGATTTGGATGGTATAATACAACACGTAATTTGCGCGAGTGCTGGAACTGGCAGACAGGCACGTTTGAGGTGCGTGTGTCTTCGACGTACGGGTTCAAGTCCCGTCTCGCGCACCAACGTTCCGCGCTCCCATGAAAATGGGGGCGCGGACTTTTTTAAGGGCGCGGAAAGTAAAGAGGAACAACGCAGGCGGGTGGGGTGCAGTCCCTATCCGCCGTCAGGCGTTGCATATGGCGGAAAGGAGGGCTTTTATGCCCTTTTGGAAGAAACCGGCGGCAGGCCCGGTGGATTTTCTGGCGGTGGGGCTGGGAAACCCCGGCAGGGAATATGAAAACACCCGGCACAACGCGGGCTTTATGGCCCTGGATTTGCTGGCGGAAAAGCATCATTCGGAAATAAAGCGGATAAAATTTAAAGGCACAGTGGGGGAGTGTACCCTGGGCGGCAGGCGCGCCCTGCTTTTAAAGCCCGGCACCTTTATGAACCTGAGCGGGCAGGCTGTGCAGGAGGCCATGGCCTTTTACAAGCTGCCTCCGGAGCGGGTGCTCATTCTGTTTGACGATATCAGCCTGCCCCCAGGGCGCCTGCGCATCCGCCGCAAGGGCAGCGCCGGCGGTCACAACGGCATGAAGAATATCATCTACCTTTCCGGGTCGGATCAGTTTCCCCGGATAAAAATCGGGGTGGGCCAGAAGCCCCATCCCGACTATAACCTGGCGGACTGGGTACTGTCCAAATTTACAGACAAGGAGCGGGAAGCCCTGGGCACAGCCCTGGAAAACGCCTGCGCCGCCTGTGAGCTTATCGCCAAGGGAGAGCTGGACAGGGCCATGAATCTGTATAATAGCTGAAGCACAAAGGTTTTTGGAGGAGGCATAGGGAAGCCCTTTTCAGGAAAAAGGCTTCTTATGCGGAAGCCGGGGCTTTGCCCCAACCAAGGAGGAGCCATGAAATTTCTTTTTAACGCGCTGAAACACTCCCCAGAATATATGAATCTCAGCCGGGCGGTGCAGGCAGGCGCCCTGCCCGGGGCTGTAACAGGCCTTTCCGGGATACACAAATGCCTGGTGATGGCCTCCCTGTGCCGGGAAACCGGGCGCAAGGCCCTGGTCATTGCGGCAGACGAGGGGGAGGGCCAGCGGTTTTCCCAGGACTTAACGGCCCTGGGGCTGCGGGTGGCCCAGTATCCTTTGCGGGACTTTAACTTCCGGGACACAGCGGGAGCCTCCCATGAATATGAGCAGCTTCGGATAGAAGCCCTTTCCAGCCTGCAAAGCGGCCTGTGCGACTGCGTGGTGGCCTGCATGGACGCGGCCCTGCAATACACCCTAGGCCCAGAAGAGCTTTCCTCCCGGCTGTTTGCCCTGGAAGCCGGGGCGCGCCTTTCCCCGGAGGAGCTGCTGGGAGCGCTGGTAAGCTGCGGGTATACCCGGGAGGATCAGATTGAGGGCGCCGGGCAGTTTTCCCACAGGGGCGGCATTGTGGACTTTTTCTCCCCCAGCGCCCGGGAGCCTGTGCGGGTGGAGTTCTGGGGGGATGAAATTGACTCTATCTCCTTTTTCGATCCCCAGAGCCAGCGGCGCACAGAGCCGGCGGGCAGGGTGGACTTGGCCCCCTGCGTGGAGGTGCTGCCGAAAAACACCGGGGCGCTTATCAAAAAGATAGAAAAGCTTGCAGCCTCCCTGCGGGGGAAGCGGGCGCCCAAGGCCCGGGAAGTGCTGGAGGGGGAGGCCCAAAAGCTAAAAGACGGGCTGCACCTTGGCTCTATGGATAAATTCATCTCCCTGGTGTATGAAAAGCCCGCCACCCTCTTTGACTATTTCCCTGCTGAAACCAGCCTCCTTTTCTTCTCCGAAGGGAATAAGCTGAAGGAGCGTATGCGCACCGCTTTGTGGCAGTGGGGGGAGGACGTAAAGGCTTATCTGGAGGAAGGGCTTTTGTGCAAGGGCCTTGACATGTTCTCAGAAACCTGGGAATATGCCCTTTCCCAGGCAGAGCGCACCCCGGCCCTGTTTCTGGACGTGTTCGCCCGGGGCAGCTATGAGGTGCCCACCCGCACCCTTGTAAACATGACGGTGCGGCAGTTCCCGGTGTGGGGCGGGGGCGTGGAGCTGCTTATGGAGGATTTGTCCGCCCTGCTGCGGGAAAAGCGGGCCTGCGTGGTGCTTTCCGGCACCAGGCGGGCAGGGGAAGCCCTGGCCCAGGATTTAAAGCAGGCGGGCCTGCCCGCGGCCTATGTGGAATCCCCCTCCACCTGCCAGAAGGGCACAGTCACAGTGACGGAGGGCACCCTCTCCGCCGGGTTCGACCTGCCAAACGCCCAGTTTTCCCTTTTAACCCATGGGCGGCTGGGGGCTGTGAAGCAGAAAAAAAAGAAGCGGGACAAAAACAGCAAAGAAATTTCCTCCCTTTCCGAGCTTTCCCCCGGGGATTATGTAGTCCACGCCGCCCATGGCATCGGCATCTTTGAGGGCATCCACAAGCTGGAGATGAACGGCATTTTAAAGGATTATATCAAGGTGCGCTATGCCAAAAGCGACACCCTCTATGTGCCTGTCACCCAGCTTGACATGGTGAGCAAGTATATCGGCCCCCGGGAGGACGCGGGGGTGAAGCTGCACAGGCTGGGGGGCCAGGAGTGGCAGAAGCAGAAGGCCCGGGTGCGGGCGGCGGTGAAGGACATCGCCAGGGAGCTGATACAGCTTTATGCCCAGCGGATGCAGGAAAAAGGCTATGCCTTCCCGCCGGACGGGGAGTGGCAGCGGGACTTTGAAAACCGCTTTGCCTTTGACGAAACAGAGGATCAGCTCCGATGCGTGGGGGAAATCAAGGACGATATGGAAAAGGAATCCCCTATGGATAGGCTTTTATGCGGGGACGTGGGCTTCGGCAAAACAGAGGTGGCCCTGCGGGCAGCTTTCAAATGCATCACTGCCGGGAAGCAGTGCGCCATCCTGGTGCCCACCACCATCCTGGCCTGGCAGCATTACCAGACCATTTTAAGGCGCATGGAGGGCTTCCCTGTAGACGTGGAGCTGCTGTCCCGCTTCCGCACGCCAAAGCAGCAGGAGGAAATCCTGCGCCGGGTGAAAAGGGGCAGTGTGGACGTGATTGTGGGCACCCACCGCCTGGTGAGCAAGGACGTGGGCTTTAAAGACCTGGGCCTTGTCATCATCGACGAGGAGCAGCGCTTTGGGGTGGCCCAGAAGGAAAAGCTGAAAACCCTGTGCAAGTCTGCCGACGTGCTCACCCTTTCTGCCACGCCCATCCCCCGCACCCTGAACATGGCCCTTTCCGGCATACGGGACATGTCGGTAATTGAAGAAGCCCCTCACGACCGGCACCCGGTGCAGACCTATGTGCTGGAATACGACCAGGGCGTGATAAATGACGCCATTTTCCGGGAGCTGAGAAGGGGCGGGCAGGTGTATTTCCTCCATAACGACGTGGCCTCCATAGAGCGTGTGGCGGCCCGCATCCAGCAGAACGTGCCCCAGGCCAGGATCGGCATCGGCCACGGCAAGATGAACGAGGAAGAGCTTTCCGAGGTGTGGCGGCAGCTTTTAGACCACGAAATCGACATCCTGGTGTGTACCACCATTATTGAAACAGGGGTAGACGTGCCCACTGCCAACACCCTCATCATCGACAACGCCGACCACATGGGCCTTTCCCAGCTTCACCAGCTCAGGGGCCGGGTGGGCCGCAGCAACCGCAGGGCCTATGCCTACCTCACCTATGCCCCCAACAAGGCCCTGACGGAAATTGCCCAGAAGCGGCTTTCCGCCATCCGGGAGTTTACAGAATTTGGCTCCGGCTTTAAAATCGCCATGCGGGATTTGGAAATCCGGGGGGCCGGGAACATTTTAGGCGGCGAGCAGCATGGGCACATGGAAACCGTAGGGTATGACATGTATATCCGGCTGTTAAGCGAGGCTGTGGGCCTGATGAAGGGGGAAGAGCCAAAGCGCCCGGTGGACGAAGGGTGCCTGGTGGATATGCAGGTGCAGGCCCACATCCCGGAAAGCTATATCGAAAGCCTGAACCTGCGGCTGGACGTGTACAGGCGCATTGCCGAGGTGGAGACAGAGTCCGACGCCATGGACGTGACAGACGAGCTTATCGACCGCTTTGGCGACCCGCCCCCGGCTGTCCAGGGGCTTATCGACATTGCCCTGCTGCGGAACACTGCCTCCCGCCTGGGGGTGACGGAAGTGAAGCAGCAGGGGGAGGCCCTTCTGCTGTATGTGGCGCAGCTTGACATGGGCCAGGTGGGCGCCCTGATAAAGCTGATGCAGGGCCGGGTGTTGTTAAGCGCGGGCAGCAGGCCGTACCTCAGCGTAAAGCTCCAGGGGCGCCAGCCCTTGGAGGCGCTTTCGGAAGTCCTCTCCGCCATGGAAGAGGCAGGCGGGAGTGTCTAAATCACAGAGTTTATAAACAAAACCCGATAAATTTGTAAAATTAATTTTAGGATCAACCCCTTTTTTTAAAAGGGGTTGCAGGGTGTGGGACGGAGTCCCACGGTTTTGCGCTGTAGGTATAAAACGCGCAGTTTAGGCACTCCCCGGGCAGGCGGCCCTGTTGACAGGGCAGAGGGGAAATGATATACTTTTTGCCAGACTTTTGTGAAATGGGAGGAAAAAGTATCAACATCTTAGCTATGCGCAAACTTGCGGGATGCAGCTCCATCTTGAATCGGGAGAATTATCTTGAATCTTAGGAGGATGCATCATGAACCACAGCCATATCATTTTGGAAACAGAGCGGCTTATCCTGCGCCGGTATCGGGAAAGCGACCTGCAAGACCTGTTCGAGTACCTCTCCGACCCGGAGGTGGTGCGCTTTGAGCCGTATAAGCCCAAAACGCTGGAGGAAACCCGGGAGGACTTAGCCTGGCGTGTCTCCGCGGAGGAGATGACGGCAGTAGAGCTGAAAGCGGAAGGAAAGCTGATTGGCAACGTGTACCTGGGCAGGCGGGACTTTGAAAGCCTGGAAATGGGCTATGTGTTTAACCGCCGGTACTGGGGCCGGGGCTTTGCCGCTGAAAGCTGCCGGGCGCTTATAGGGCGGGCGTTTGGGCAGGGGACGCACCGCGTCTTTGCCGAATGCGACCCCCGGAACAGGGCCTCCTGGCGGCTGCTGGAATCTCTGGGCTTTGCCCGGGAGGGATGCCTGCGGCAGAACGTCTATTTTTGGAAGGACGAAAACGGGCGGCCCCTCTGGAAAGACACCTATGTGTACGGGCTGCTGGACAGCCGGGAAAGCGAAAAGCGAAATAAACAGTAGACAACCAGGGCATTTTGCTGTATAATAAGCGGGTACGGCATGTTTTGCCAGAATACGGAATTTTAAAACCTATAATACTGTGAAAGGCATGATACCCATGAGAAACGTTTTGAAAAAAGCCCTCTGCCTGTGCCTGGCCCTGTGCCTGGCGGTAAGCTGTGGGGCCTGCTACAGCGAGGACGACACCTGGGCCGCGAAACACGGTGATGACGTGATGCCCATTGGCGCGTACATCTATTACCTCAGCAGTGCTTACACCGAGGCCGGCAACCGGGTGGCGGCAACCGACAAGATCCTGGAAGGGGAAATTGGCGGGCAGAAGTCTAAAGACTGGATGAAGGACAGGGCTTTGGCCTATGTGGGCGCATACTATTTTATCTGCGACAAGTTTGAGGAGCTGGGCCTGGAGATGCAGACCAGCGACCTGACCGCCATTGAAACCGGCGCTTCCACTTACTGGCCCTATTTTAAGAGCAGGCTGGAGGCCATGGGCGTTTCCGAAGAGTCCTTTAAAAAGGCTTATGCCGAGCACAACGTGCGCGCCCGGCTGGTCATGCTGGCCATGTATGGCGAGGGCGGCGAGAAAGAGCTTTCTGAAAGCGAAATGCTGGACTACTACAAAGAGAATTATGACAGCTATGAGTATATGTACGTGTCCAAGAGCAAAATGGACGAAGATGGCAACAGCGTGGCCCTTACAGACGAGGAAAAGCAGGATATGCTGGACAGCATAAACGAGTATGCCGACAAGATCAACAGCGGGGAAACCACCTTCTCGGAAGCGTACACGGATTATTCCTATGAAACCCAGACCACGCCCCAGCATGAAACGCCTGGCGCCGCCAAAAAGAGCGAAATGCACCCCAACATCTCCGGCGCGCTGCCTGACATGAAGGACAATGAAGCTAAAGTGCTTGAGGTGGATATGGGCATCTACCTGCTGCAAAAGCTTTCCCTGGAGGATCGCTTCAAGGAAGTGATGGAGGATGCCACCCAGAAGGAAGACCTGCTGGTGGAAATGAAGGGCGACGAGTTCAACGAGTATGCGCTGGAGCAGGGCAAGGCCCTTAACGGCGTGGAGGTCAATGAAAAGGCCATCGGCCGCGTCAAGGTAGACGATGTGGTGACAGATAAGAACCAGACCGGCGCTTCCGTAGCCCCCTCTTCCAGTGGGGACGAGGAAAGCTCTGCCGCTGAAAGTTCAGAGACTGAATAAAAATAACCCGCAAAGCAGGCAGCGCCTCCGGCATTGGGCCGGGGGCGCTTTTTTCAGCCAAAAGCCCACTGGGGAAAACGCCGAAAAACAAAGTCGTATTTTAGGCGTTTTGTGCAGAAGGCTCATCCGGCTGCCAGGAAACCCAGCTTTTGCGCGGCTGGAGGTAGTTTTTTTAAATTGACATTTTTCAGGATTCTACCCAGTATTGCCCTTTACTTTTTCATAGGCGGAGTGTATAATGATAAGGTAATGCGCGCCTAAAATATTCCGTTCTTTTTAGGCAGCCTTTCCGAGCGTCTTTTTCCCGGGAAGGCGGCATAAGCATTCTTTTGCAGGAGGTGAGAAGTTTTGGCAAAAGACACCATGCAGGCCGTAAACCAGGCGGAGCAGGATGCCCGCCAGACGGTGCTGCGTGCCAAAGAGGAAGGCGAACAGCTAGTGGCAAAAGCCGCGGAGCAGGGCAAGGAAGCCATTGCGGGCGCGGTGAAGGAGGCCAGGAAAAAGGCCGAGGTGCTGCGGGGCGTAGCCCGCGCAGACGCAGAAAAGCTGCACGCCCAGTCTGCGCAGGCGCTTGCGGATACCCAGGCAGACCTGCAAGCCAGTGCCGGAAAGGCCCGCGAGAAGGTGGCGGGGGAGATCCGGAAAATCGTTTTGGGGCAGCCCTAAAGGAGGTCGATGCAGATGGCGGTAGTGGAAATGAAGCGTATACATATTTATGCGCTGAAAAACAACCGCAAAAAAATCCTGGAAATGCTGCAGCGCAAAGGCGCCGTGGAGGTAAACTCCCCGGACACCGCCGAGGAGCTTTTCTCCAAAACGGACACTGCCTCCGCAAAGCAGACATTTGAAAAGAACGTACAGCTTATTACCAACGCTGTGACGGTGCTGGACAGCTACGCCCCGCCCCAGAAGGGGATGCTCTCCATGCTGGAGGGGCGCACAGCCATCAGCGCCAAGCAGTATGATCAGACCGCCAAAGAGGCCCCGGAAGTGACGAAAAAGGCTTCCCGCATCGGGGCGCTGGGCAAGAAGGTTGCAGACGAACAGGCGGAAATCCTGCGGCTGGAAGCGCAAATTGAGAGCCTCACCCCCTGGCTGGGGCTGGACATTTCCATGCGCACAAAGGGCACAGGATCCACAGCCGTGTTTATCGGCTCTTTCCCGGAGGAAGTGGCGGAAGCAGATTTAAAGAATAAGCTGGCCCAGGCGCTGCCAAAGGTTTCCTCCGTTACGGTGGAGGTGGTAAGCGCCCAGGCGCAGCAAACCTGCGTTTTCGTGATGTGCCACAGCAGCCACGCAAATGAAGTGGAGGGCGCTTTGCGGGGCATGGGCTTTACGTACCCGGCGGCCCCTTCCAAAAAAGCTCCCGCGGAGCGCGTGGAGGAGCTGAAGGGCCGCATTGGGAATGCCCGGAAGGAGATCGAAAAGGCAGAAGCGGAAATCCGCTCTTTTGCCGGCGACCGGGAGGCCCTGCTCTTTACAGCGGATTATTTCACCATGCGCCGGGATAAATACCAGGTGCTGGGGGAATTGTGGCAAAGCCCCCATGTGTTCTACCTGACGGGCTTTGTGCCCGCCCGCATAGCCCCCCTGCTGCAAAAGCAGCTTGAGGAGGAGTATAAAGCTTTTGTAGAGCTGGAGACCCCCTCTGAGGACGAGGACTTGCCGGTGAAGCTGCAAAACGGCTTCTTTGCTTCTGCTGTGGAAAGCGTCATTGATGGCTACAGCCTGCCTGGCAAGTGGGAGGTTGACCCTTCCAAGGTCATGTGCGTGTTTTATTACGTGCTCTTCGGCATGATGCTGTCAGACGCAGGGTATGGCTTCCTCATTGCCCTGGGCACAGCCATCGTGCTCTTAAAGTTTAAAAACATAGAAGCGGGCCTGCGCAAGACCATGCGCATGTTCTTCTTCTGCGGCGTGTCCACAATGTTCTGGGGCGTCATGTTCGGCAGCTATTTTGGCAACGCGGTGGATACCATCGCCCACACCTTCTTCGGATACTATTCGAACATCCCCTCTGTAGACAACATCCCGTCTTTAACGCCGCCCCTGTGGTTCGCCCCGTTAAGCGACCCCATGCGGCTGATGCTGTTCAGCTTCCTGCTGGGCATCATCCATTTGTTCGCCGGCTTGGCCATGCAGATTTACCAGTATGCAAAGCGCGGGAAATATGCCGACGCCCTGTATGATTCGGGCTTCTGGTATATGCTGGTGGGAGGCCTTATCATTGCCCTGGTGGGCAGCGACATGTTCCAGGATATGATGAGCCTGGATTTAGCCATCCCTTCCATCGTCAGCACCATCGCCATTGTACTGGCAGCTATTGGCGCGGTGGGCATCGTTGCCACCAGCGGCCGGGAGAGCAAAGGCGTAAAGCGCCTCTTAAAGGGCCTTTACGGGCTTTACGGTGTTTCAAGCTGGCTTTCCGACATCCTGTCCTATTCCCGCCTGCTGGCTTTAGGCCTTGCCACCGGCGTTATTGCCAACGTGTTCAACATGCTGGGCACCATGGCAGGGGGCGGCGTTGTAGGAGCCATCCTGTTCATCCTGGTCTTTATCATAGGCCACGTTCTCAACCTGCTCATCAATTTGCTGGGCGCATACGTACATACCAACCGTTTGCAGTATGTGGAGTTCTTCGGCAAATTCTATGAGGGCGGCGGGCGGAAGTTCGAGCCTTTTGCCGCTAAGACAAAATACTTTAAGATTACGGAGGAAAAGTAAAATGGACATCTCTAGCTTAGTATTCAATTGGGATCAGTTAGGCATTGTGTTCGCGCTGGCCGGCGCTGTGCTGGCTGCACTCATGGGCGGCATCGGCTCCGCCATCGGCGTTGGCATGACCGGCCAGGCCGCCGCGGGCGTTGTAACAGAAGACCCCTCCCAGTTCGGCAAGGTTCTGATTCTCCAGCTCCTGCCCGGCACCCAGGGCATTTACGGCCTGCTCATCGGCTTCGTCACCCTGACCCAAATCGGCATCCTGGGCGGCAGCGCCGACCTGACCCTGGCTAAGGGCCTGCTGTACCTGGCCGCCTGCCTTCCCATGGCAATTGTAGGCCTGGTGTCCGCCAAATGGCAGGCAAAGGCTGCTGTGTCCTCCATCTCCCTGGTGGCAAAGCGCCCCGACCAGTTCGGTAAGTCCATGATCTTCCCCGCCATGGTGGAAACCTACGCGGTTCTGGCTCTGCTCATCTCCATCCTCTCCATCACCAGCATCGGCGGCCTGTCCGTATGAGGAACCCGCTGAAACCTGAGAGAGAGGAGGGACAGGGATGACCGGACTGGAATCGATCATCAACCAAATCGCGGGAGACGCCCAGCAGGAGGCTTCCGAAATCCTCGCCGGGGCAAAAGAGCGGGCTGAAAAGGCTGCTAAAGAGGCCCAGGAAGAGGCAAAGCGCCAGGCTGACGCCATTTTGCAAAAGGGCGAGCAGGACGCAAAGGACATCCGGGAACGGGCGCAGTCTGCCGCGGAACTTGAAAAACGCAATCAGATGCTTTCCTTTAAGCAGAGCCTCATTGGGGAGGCCATTGAAGGAACCAGGGCTTCCTTGGAGGAGGCTCCGGACAAGGAGTATTTCGACACGCTCCTGCAGCTTTACAAGCGCTTCGCCCAAAAGGGCCAGGGAGAGCTGCGGCTGAACCAGAAGGATTTAAAGCGCCTGCCCGGCGATTTTCTCGCCCGTTTGAAGCAGGCTGTTCCGGAAGCCGACATGCACATTTCCCCTGCGCCTGCCGATATAGAAAGCGGGTTCCTTTTGGTGTATGGGGGCATGGATATCAACTGCACCTTCCGGGCGGTTTTTGAAGATGCCGCAGACGCACTGCGGGACGCTGCCGGCAGGCTGCTGTTCCCGGCATAAATCCCCCTAAAGAAAGGAATTCCCATCTATGAGTGACGATTTTATCTATGCGGTGGCGCGGGTACGCTCGAGAGAGCTTGCCCTGCTGGGCCGTCAGGACATCGACCAGCTCATGGCCTGCAGGGGGTTCGACGAGTGCCTGCGGGTGCTGAACGACAAGGGCTGGAGCGGCGGCAGCTCTGCCGAAGCGCTGCTTGCGGCAGAGGAGGAAAAGACCTGGGCTTTCATCCGGGAATTGACGGATGACCTGGCGCCCTTCTCCGTGCTGCTGTACCCTATCGACTACAACAACCTCAAGGCTGCGGTCAAGTGCGTGGTAACAGACACCCAGCCCCAGAACGTGTTCCTGAGCGGGGGTTCCATTGACCCCCAGGCGATGGTGCGCTGTGTGAAGGATAACGACTTCACATCCCTGCCCCCCCAAATGGCGGAGGCGGCGGACGAGGCATACCATGTGCTGCTGCAGACCGGCGACGGGCAGTTGTGCGACGTAATCCTGGACAGGGCCTGCCTTACAGGCATCCTCCAGTGCGGCAAGGACAGCAAAAACGAGCTTTTGGAGCAGTATGCCCAGTTGCGGGTGGCTGTCTCCAACATTAAGACTGCGGTGCGCGCCTGCAAAACAGGCAAGTCCAAAGCCTTTATCGACCAGGCCCTGGCCCCCTGCGGCACCCTGGACGTGTCCTCCCTTTCCGCCGCTGCCTGCAAAAGCGTGGAAGATATCTACGGGTATCTTGCCGCCACGCCCTACAGCGGGGCCGCTGAAAAGCTGAAGGAATCCTATTCGGCCTTTGAAAAGTGGTGCGACGATCAGGTAATGGATCTGATTAAAGAGCAAAAGCGCAACCCCTTCACAGTAGGCCCTCTGTTCGCCTATGTACTGGCGCGGCAGAATGAGGTGAACACTGTGCGGATTATCCTCTCCGGCAAGCTTAACGAGCTGGACGACGGGGTAATCCGGGAAAGGCTGAGGGATATGTATGTATAAGATTGGCGTATTAGGCGACCGGGACAGCATTTACGGCTTTGCCGCCCTGGGCCTGGAAGTGTTCCCAGTGTCCACCCCTGAGGACGGGGCCAGGGCCTTGCGGAACCTGTGCGATCAAAACTATGGCATTGTGTATATCACCGAGGCCATGGCAGAAGAGCTGGCTCCCGAGCTGGAGCGCTGCCGGGAAAACCTGCTGCCCGCCGTTATCCCCATCCCCGGGGTGCATGGCAACACAGGGCTTGGCATCAATATGGTGAAGCGCTCGGTAGAGCAGGCCGTAGGCTCTGATATTATCTTTAACCAAAAATAAGCTGTACAATAAAATCATCGAGAAACGGGTGATCGAGAAACATGAGTAAAGGCACTATCAAAAAAGTGGCCGGACCTCTCGTCATCGCCAAGGGCATGCGCGACGCCAACATGTTCGACGTGGTGCGCGTCAGCGACAGGCGCCTGATTGGCGAGATCATCGAGATCCATGGCGACGAAGCCTCCATCCAGGTTTACGAGGAGACTTCCGGCCTTGCCCCCGGGGCGCCTGTGGAATCCACCGGCGAGCCTATGAGCGTGGAGCTGGGGCCTGGCCTTATCAGCAGTATCTATGACGGCATCCAGCGCCCCCTGGACGATATCATGAAGGTTGCGGGCAACAACTTGTCCAGAGGCGTGGAAGTCCCCTCCCTGAAGCGGGACGCCAAGTGGGAGTTTGTGCCCACCATGAAGGCCGGGGACGAGGTTTCCGGCGGCGACATCATCGGCACTGTGCAGGAGTCTGAAATTGTCTCCCACAAGATTATGGTTCCCCCTGGCATTACAGGCACCATCAAGGAAATAAAAGGCGGCAGCTATGTGGTTACAGACACCGTCTGCACCGTCACCACCAAAGACGGCAAGGACGTGCCGGTAACCCTGATGCAGAAGTGGCCTGTGCGCCGCGGCCGTCCCTACAAGCAGAAGCTGTCCCCCGACATGCCCCTGATTACAGGCCAGCGCGTGGTGGACACTCTGTTCCCCATTGCAAAAGGCGGCGTGGCGGCTGTGCCCGGCCCCTTCGGCAGCGGTAAAACCGTTGTGCAGCACCAGCTTGCCAAGTGGGCCGAGGCCGACATCGTGGTTTACATCGGCTGCGGCGAGCGCGGCAACGAGATGACCGACGTGCTCAACGAGTTCCCCGAGCTGGTTGACCCGAAAACAGGCCAGTCCCTGATGAAGCGCACGGTGCTGATTGCCAACACCTCCGACATGCCTGTGGCGGCCCGGGAGGCCTCCATCTACACCGGCATTACCATTGCCGAATATTTCCGCGACATGGGCTATTCCGTAGCCCTCATGGCCGACTCCACCTCCCGCTGGGCAGAGGCCCTCCGCGAGATGTCCGGCCGCCTGGAAGAAATGCCCGGCGAAGAAGGCTACCCTGCTTATCTGGGCAGCCGCCTGGCCCAGTTCTACGAGCGCGCGGGCCGCGTGATGACCCTGTGCTCCGGCGACCGGGAAGGCGCCCTGTCTGTTATCGGCGCTGTATCCCCTCCCGGCGGCGACATTTCTGAGCCTGTCTCCCAGGCCACCCTGCGCATTGTCAAGGTGTTCTGGAGCCTGGACTCTTCCCTGGCCTACAAGCGCCACTTCCCTGCCATCAACTGGCTTACAAGCTATTCCAACTACATGGACACCATGCAGGACTGGTTTAACCAAAACGCCGGGGAGGACTGGATTACCCTGCGCAACAAGCTGATGCGCCTTCTGCAGGACGAGTCCGAGCTGGAAGAAATTGTGCAGCTTGTTGGCATGGACGCCCTCTCCGCCCCTGACCGCCTGAAGCTGGAAGCCGCCCGGTCTATCCGCGAGGACTTCCTCCATCAGAACGCCTTCGACGATATCGACACCTACACCTCCCTGGAGAAGCAGCATGACATGATGCAGCTTATCATCGCCTACTATGAGAAGGCCGCCGAGGCTTTAAGCGAGGGCGCCGATATCAACACCCTGATAGACCTGCCTGTGCGGGAACAGATTGGCCGCTTCAAGTACACAGAGCCTGAGAAGGTGAAGGAAGCCTTTGATGAGGTTTCCAAGCAGTTGGAGCAGGAACTTTATGACGCCAAACAGGCAAAGGAGGAATTCTGATGCCCAAGGAATATAGGACGATCCAAGAGGTTGCCGGCCCCCTGATGCTGGTGCGCGACGTGGAAAACGTGGCCTATGACGAGCTGGCGGAAATCGAGCTGTTTAACGGCGAGAAGCGCCGCTGCAAGGTGCTGGAGATTAACGAGGGCAACGCCTTGGTGCAGCTCTTTGAAAACTCCACCGGCATCAACCTCTCTAACTCCAAGGTGCGCTTTTTAGGCCGCAGCATGGAATTAGGGGTCAGCGAGGACATGCTGGGCCGCGTATTCGACGGCCTGGGCCGGCCTATTGACGGCGGCCCGGACATCCTGCCCGACCGCCGGGCAGACATCAACGGCCTGCCCATGAACCCCGCCGCCCGCAACTACCCCCAAGAGTTTATCCAGACCGGTGTTTCCGCCATCGACGGCCTGAACACCCTGGTGCGCGGCCAGAAGCTGCCCATCTTCTCAGCCTCCGGCCTGCCCCATGCCCAGCTTGCCGCCCAGATTGCAAGGCAGGCCAAGGTGCGCGGCACCAACGACCCCTTTGTGGTTGTGTTCGCCGCCATGGGCATCACCTTCGAGGAATCCAACTTCTTCGTGGAAAGCTTTAAGGAGACAGGGGCTATCGACCGCACCGTTATGTTTGTGAACCTGGCAAACGACCCTGCTGTTGAGCGTATCGCCACCCCCCGCATGGCCTTAACCGCCGCGGAGTACCTGGCCTTTGAGAAGAATTACCACGTGCTGGTTATCCTCACCGACATTACAAACTATGCCGACGCCCTGCGCGAGGTTTCCGCTGCCCGTAAGGAAGTGCCGGGCCGCCGGGGCTATCCTGGCTACATGTATACGGACTTGGCCCAGATGTACGAACGCGCCGGGCGCCAGAAGGGCAAGAATGGCTCCATCACCATGATTCCCATTCTGTCCATGCCGGAAGACGACAAAACCCACCCCATCCCCGACCTGACCGGGTACATCACCGAGGGCCAGATTATCCTGAGCCGCGAGCTGTACCGCAAGAATATTTCCCCGCCCATCGACGTGCTGCCCTCCCTGTCCCGTCTGAAGGACAAGGGCATCGGCGAGGGCCGCACCCGGGCCGACCACGCCGCCACTATGAACCAGCTCTTCGCCGCCTATGCCCGAGGCAAGGAAGCGAAGGAACTGATGGTGGTGCTGGGCGAAGCTGCCTTGACGGAAATTGACAAGCTGTACGCCAAGTTTGCAGACGCCTTTGAGACAGAATATGTCTCCCAGGGCTATGAATCCAACCGGGACATTGAGGAAACCCTGGACTTGGGCTGGAAGCTTCTGTCCATCCTGCCCAGAGGCGAGCTGAAGCGTATCAATGACAAGTTCCTCGACCAGTATTACGGAAAGGTGTGATGACCCTTGGCCGGCACACAAGTGAATCCCACCCGCATGGAGCTGACGCGCCTGAAAAAGAAGCTGGCAACCGCTACCCGGGGCCACAAGCTTTTGAAGGATAAGCGCGACGAGCTGATGCGCCAATTCCTGGACAAGGTGCGGGAAAACAAACGCCTGCGGGAACGTGTGGAAGAGGGCATAGGGGCCGCCAACAAGAATTTCCTTCTGGCCCGGGCTGGGATGCAGGATCAGGTTTTAAACACCGCCCTGCTTGCCCCCAAGCAGCGTGTCTCTCTGGAGAGCGAGGCCGAAAACGTGATGAGCGTGGAAATCCCCAAGTTCACGTTTAAGACCCGCACGCCGGATCAGAACGACATCTTTTCCTATGGCTTCGCCTTCACCTCCAGCGATCTGGACGGTGCGGTGCAGTCTTTGGCAGACGTGTTCCCCGACATGCTGGCCCTGGCCGAGTGCGAGAAGGGCTGCCAGCTTATGGCGGTGGAGATTGAAAAAACCCGCCGCCGGGTAAACGCCCTGGAGCATGTGATGATTCCTGAACTGCAGGCAAACATCAAATACATCTCCATGAAGCTGGACGAAAACGAGCGCTCTACCCAGATCCGCCTGATGAAGGTCAAGGACATGATGCTCAAGGAAGCCCATGGCTATGATGACCCTCTGAACTAAAAATATAAGCTGTACAAAGAACCGGGCAAAGGCAGAAACGCCTTTTGCCCGGCTTTTTTGCGCAGTGAAGAGGGCTTTGCCCATGAAAAAGTCCCCCCGGGTTCCGGGGGGACTTTTTGCAGGCAATATAGTAAACGCACTCTGAGCGGCGGAACTGCCTATACCAGCCGCCAGCTTGACAGCCTGACTTATTCGGCTGTCACTATAAATTACATGCCGTTCCTTTCGCAGAACCGGGTGAGGATAGCCGCGGCCTGGGCGCGGGTGGCGCTGCCCTTGGGGGCCAGGGTGCCGTCATCCATGCCGTTAATCAGTCCGCAGCCCACAGCCCAGTGCATGGGGGATTCCGCAAAGGAGGCCAGCTTCTTGATGTCCGGGAACCGGGAAAGATCAGCCCAGTCGGAAACGTCATAGCCCTTCATCACAGCATAGCGGTGCAGGATGGTGACAAACTGTTCCCGGGTAATAATGTGGGTGGGGCCGAAGCGCCCGTCCCCATAGCCCTCCACCAGCTTGTTGGCGGCGGCCCAGGCCACAGGCTGTGTATACCACTGCCCGGCAGGCACGTCTGTAAACTTGCTGGAATCTGCCGCCGGAGAGCCTTCCAGCCTGTGCAGGATGGTGACAATCATGGCCCGGCTGGTGGCAACCCCAGGGGAAAAGTGGGTTTCATCCATTCCCTGCATCATGCCCCGGTCGTATACATATTGAACCGAGGCGTAAAACCAGTCCTTTTCCTTCACGTCCGTGAAGGGCAGGTAAACATTCCCCGCTGTGACGAATATGGCCTCCAGCTTCACAGCGCTGCCGGGCATCCGGAAAGTATACTGCCCGCTGCCCATGTCCAGAATGGCAACCGGCTGGCCCTTGCTGTCTGTCACCAGCAGGGAGCCTAGCTTATATCCGGCTTCCGGCTGGACGTACACTGTGACCACCTGGTTCTCCCGGGCCGCCTGAAGCACCTGGTAGGAGCCATGGGGGGCCTGGGGGGCTGTGATGGGGTGGCTTTCCCCAAAGGGCAGGTCAGGGGATTCGCTGTCTGTAGACTGCACCACCGGTACCTCTGCCGGGGAAAGGTTCTCCACGCCCCCCGCTATATCCTGGGAGTCCAGCAGGGCCACTTTGGCCCGCTCCGGTATCACCCCCATGCCGTTTGCAGACAAGCCCCCCAGCGTAAGGGCAGAGCCGCTGTTCAGGGCCAGAGGGGAGGCCAGATATACGGTAAGGGTGGTCTGGCCCTGGCTGTGGGTAACCGCCGCGGCGTGCCCCGGGCTGTAGGCCAGGGGGTCGGCGGGGGTGAGGGACACCTGGGAGGCTTCATAAGAGCCTGCCAGGGTGACCTCCAGTTGTACGCCGTAAATGGTTTTGCCGCTTTCCAGGCCGCTAAGCCCCAGCACCACAGCGCCCTGGGCTGTCTGGCGGTAGGTGAGGGAAAGGCCGGCGGCTGAGGCAGGCAGGGGCAGGACGCTGAACAGGCAGGCCCAGCAGAGCAAAAGCGCCCCCAGCTTCTTACATTTTTTCATGGATATGTCCTATCCTTTCTCTATAAGTAAAGTGCTCTTGCAGGAAATCAGGCGCGCCTTACGCCAGCCGGATGACAGGCAGGGTGTCGCCGCCAGGGCTTTGCGCCCAGAGGGTCTGGGCGGTGGTGCGCTGGCCCCCGGTTCCGTCCGGGTTATCCTTGCGCACCATCTCCACCATAATCTGGCTGGGCAGCAGGTTCACCCCGTCGCAGTGGGTGGCCCCCTGCAGCTCCGCTTCTTTCTGGACGTTGGGCACGAAGATGAACAGCCCGTCGCTGATATCGCTTACCTGCTTGTCCTCCGGAATCTCCGCAAACAGCAGGGCATAGCCGTCCATGTCCCGGATTTCCTCCGACACCACCACCTGCTCGCTGCCGCTGGCATTGGTAACGGCCTGGGTTTTGGTAAATTTCCCCTTCAGCCGCAGGGTGTTGTATACGGGATCCCCCCGGTAGGTGCCGGCGATAATTAAAGTCCCGGCAGGGATAACGTCGCCTGTGCCGTCCCCATAGCGGTAATCAGATTCCAGCCTGCCCATAAAGCCTCCCTCGTCCTCCAGGAAGGACACGTCGTCCCCGGCATAGCTGATAAGCTGGATGTCGGACGAGGCCATGGCAGCGGGAATGCCGGTAATTGTAACAGTCTTTGCGTCATAAGTCCACACCCGGGTGTCTGTGCTGGAGGTGCCGGGCTTGTTGAAATAGGTGAGATAGCTGTTCCTGTCGTCCACAGCCTGGTTGCCGGTGGAGAAGTTCCCCTCCCGGGCCTTTACAGACTTGCCCCCGGCCTGGGTGACTGTCACCGTATAGCTGCCGGAAGCGGGACGGCTGTTGCCGGTAAGCTTGATGCCGGAAACGCTTGTCTCGCTGCGAAGGGTAAAGGTGGCAGTGTTGCCGCTGCGCGCAACTGTGTAATCAGACGCAGGTACGGTTTTGTCGTAGGCAATGCGTACCTGCCCGGCATTTGCCCTGCCGATTTCATTGCCAAGGGTGTTGTATGCCGTTACCGTATAGGTAAAGGCCAGATGGTTTCCAGAGCCAATCACGTCTGTGTATACGGCGCTGCCCCCGGTGCTGGGCACAAAGGCAATGGCCTTGCCGTCCCGCTGTATCTCATAGCCCTGCAGGTTCTGGACATTGGGAGGCGTGATGACAACCTGAATTTCTGTGTCGCTGCCCGCCCGTTTGGCGGCAGAGGCAGAGAAGCTGGCTGTAGAACTGGAAACCCTGTTTAACCTGTCCCGGCGGCTCTGGTCGTTTAAGTACCAGACAGCCCGGGTTTCCGCCGGATAATCTGAAAGCTTTTCCTTCACAGCGCTGCTTAAATCCAGGCCCCAGCGGGTGAAGAACGCCGTCAGGTTCCGGTTTGCCACCCCGGAAGCAGTGAGGGCCAGCTTTTCATCATAGGTGGGGGAGGCAACGCCGTCTGTATACGTGCCAGCTTTCCAGGCCTTGAAGAACCTGTTGTAGAAGTCTGTGGGGGACTGGTTGTCATAGGCCAGATGAAGCTGCCAGTACATGCCAAGCTGCACGAACACATCGTTGGAAGCGCCGGGCAGGCCCTGGGCTGTCTTGTTGAAGATGCCCTGGTATTTCCCGCTGGCCTCCAGGCGGGAGCGCAGGGTGCCCTGCTTTCCGTCATAGGTCTGCACCATTAAGGAATACAGGTTGTTGGTAATTTCCGCTTTGCCCAGCTTGTCCATGTTGTGGCCGATTTCATGGGCAATGCCCCAGCCGAACAGGCTGTTGGCAGCAGCGCCGGAAGGCAGGCTTGCAATGGGGGCGCCGCCGCAAAGCCCGGCAGAGGAGCCGTATCCCACGCCGATGTGGCTGCCAGCCGCATACATGAAGGCCCCGGAGAACATCTGCATACACCGGATGTTCTGCCGCGTCTGCATGGTGTTGCCGCTGTATGCGCCGTCAATGCCCTGGGTGGTGTTGCAGATGTACATCACGTCCTCCCAGGCCAGGACGGAGTTATAAAGGGCCTCTGCCAGGCCGCTTGCAGGGGCGCTGTTTTTCACAGCCAGGGAAGGCAGGGACAAAAGCATGGTGGGGGTGGAAATTTCCGTCACATTCAGGCATTTCGTGGTCTTGTTGCTTTCCGTCACCCCGGCTTTGCCTATATAGCTGTTCAGCTCCGCCACATAGTCGCTGATAACCTGCTTCCGGGCAGATTCCGTCATGGCATACCAGCCGGAAAGCTCCAGCACCGGGATGTCTGTGGCCCTGCGCACATGGAGGTTTATCAGGTGGGGATTGGCGCCTCCATAGCTTATGTACAGGCTGCCGCCCCGCTCTGTGCTCTGGCTGCCAATTTTCGGAACCGTAAGGGTGTTGCGCCCGTTTTCCAAAGTGCCTGCCAGGGCGCGCCAGGTGGAAGCCTCGGCGTTAAACTGGGTGGCATATACGGAAACCTTCTCCCCGCTGGGGATGCCGGAGGCATAGATGGTAATTTCCTGGTTTGCCTTGGCAGCCACGCCTAAAGGCTGCAGCTCGCTGCCAGATTGCTTGTGCTTCTGGCTGTCCGTGCTGGCGCTGCGGGACTGTATCCCTTCCACCACCACGCCGGTGCTTTGCCCGGAAAGCAGCTCCTGGGCCAGATCCAGCTCATCCTTCAGGGTGGCGGTGTCCAGGTAATAGAAGCGCTCGTCGCTGTTTAACCGGGTGCGCAGGCTGTTTATCTGCTGCAGGGTCACCCCGGAGCGCAGCCGGGTGCGCAGCTCGTTTGCGAACAGGGCGCTTATCTCGTCCGGCAGGCAGTGATCGGGATCATATTCCATAAACAGCAGCTCAGAGCAGCTTACAATATTATACCCGTCCTGCTCCACCGCCACGCTGATCTGGATAACCTTTTTGGCAGGCCCAAAGGGCAGGATGGCAAATTTCGAGGTGGGGATGGCGCTCTTGTTGGGAATGGTGGGCCAGGTGAAAACATCTCCGCCGGCAGTGCCGCCGTTACTGTCTTGGCCGCCCTTTGCGGGATCCGGCACCAGCAGGTGCCCCGGGCCATTCACGTTTTCCCCTTCATACCAGACCTGGACGCTGTAAGCCCGCAGGAACCGGGGATAGTTGCCGTCCAGCCGGGGGGACCAGAGCACAGCCTGCAGATCCACAGGCTCCTTAAAGGTGGTGACGACATGCTCGTTGCCATACCAGTTGGCGGCTGTCCAGTGGGTGCGGTAGTCCCCGTCAATCATGTTCTCAGGTTTAAAGGGCTTGTCCGCCGTGTATTCCTTGCCGGCATAGTTTCCCGGCGCCCCCAGCTTAATGCTGGCTATCTTCCCGGCGTCCAGCAGCCCGGAAGAGGGAAGGCCCTCGGGACGGTCGTACACAACGGCCTTGGGGGTGCCTTCTGAAATGCGGGAAGCCCCGCTTTTCCCAACCTCGTTGCCCGCCACCACATAAAGCTGGTAAGGGGTGCCGTTTTTCAGGCTGGAGATGGTGGCGCTGGTGGTGCGCAGGCTGCCGCCCACCTGCTGGTAAGCGGCGGAGGCGTTCTTCTCCTTATAGTATACCTCATAGAAGGTGGCAGCTTTTGAAGCCTTCCAGGAAATGCCCAAAGCCCCCTCCAGCTCGGTAACCTGCACCATGTCCGGCGCGTCCGGCTTTTTGCTGGGCTGGGGCGTGGCCTCCACTGTGTCGGAGGGATCCCCGGTCCAGCCTTCGGCGGTAGGGGTCACCTGGAACTTATAGGCCTGCAGGTTGTCAAGGCCCGTCACCTCCGCATAGGGAACAGAAGCCTGCACGCTCCTGCGGCTGCTTTCCTTCCCCACAGGCCAGAAGTCCACCCGGTATCCGGTAACATTGGGCAGCTCCCGCCATTTCAGGGTGACCTTCTCGTGGCCCGCCGCCGCTGTCAGCCCTGTAACCTGCCGGTTAGGGGCCACAGGGTTTTCCGGCACAATGTCCTTTAAAAACCGGATGGTTTCCACAGTCACATAGCCGTCCGGGGTTTTGCTGACAGAGATGGTAACTTTCTTTACAGGCACCCGCTTGCCCAATTCCAGGGTGATGGTGCGCAGGCCGTCGCTGCGGCCTATGGCATAAACCCCGGCGGGCAGGGCGGCGTTAAAGGACAGCGGCTCGCTGGAGCCGTCTGTATATTCCACAGTGGCGGTGCCTGTTTCCAGGCCGCCGTTTTCCGGCGCGTCAATGGTGATTTGGGACATTTCCACCGGGCTGCTGCCAAAGTCAATGGGCAAATCCAGGGTGTTCCCGGCAGACGCCAGGCTGACGCTGCGGCCGTTGTCTGTGAAAAGGTCGGACAGGCTCCCGCTGGAAGCGGAGGCCCCCAGGGAGGTGAGGGCGGCTATGTTCACAGGGGGAGACAGCAAGGCTGTGTTCTTCACCTCCGCAGCGCCTGTTGCCTTGATGTTCCGGGTGACATAGGCCAAATCTGCCAGCCCCACAGCGCCGTCCCCGTCCAAATCATAGGTGGGATATTGGCTGGGATCCGTGGAGGCAAGCCGCTGGGAAAGCAGATCCCGGTCAATTTCATTCACCCGCCCGTCCCGGTTAAAGTCCCCCAGGGTGAAGGTGGTGTCCCCGGTGCCGAGAATCAGGTGCTGGGAGTAGTTTTGCAGCGCGATGCTGTGGGAATAGCTCTTATACCCCAGGCCCGAAAAGGCTAAGGTATAGCTGCCCTGGGGCAGGCCGCTGACAGACAGCGTGGCATACCGGGGCCAGCCTGTGCCGTCCGGGCCGCCGTCAGCGTTTTTCAGCTCCACCTGTGCCGGATACCCTCCCACAGAAAAGCTGTTTGTTTCCCACAGGGGCAGGGCGCCAAGCTGCCTGCCGTTTTGAAGCAGGACAGCCTTCACGTCGTGGTTTTGCAGGGCAGAGCGCTTTTGGGCATAGTCCAGGCGCAGGGTGGCCTGGATTTCCCCCAAAGCGGGGACAGCCTCTGTCAAAGGCTTTGTTTCGGTTTCCTCCTGGCTTTCCAGGGCCAGAGCAGGGCAGGCACAGGAAAGGGCAAGGGCCAGTGCCAGCACCAGGGAAAGAATGCGTGCGGAAAATTTCATAGGTTCAGCTCCTTTTCCAAACAGGGATTATGTAAAGTGACAAAGAATCATGCCGCCCCTGCGGGAGACGGCGGAACACCTGTTCTGTATGGAATATTATAGCAAATCCCCCCAGATAAAGGCAAGCTGTTTTTCCCAAATTCTACAGAAAATCTGTCTTTTTCTCCGGAAAGCACCCAGGCGGAAAAGCGCGCCGGGAAAACCCTTATGTAAATTCTTCCCCTATGCCTTGCTTTTACAGGCCCGCCATGCTAGAATACAGGGAAAGGGACGCGGCCCGGATGGAGAGCCCGAAAAGAAATACCATTATAATAAAAGGAAGTGTCAGCAGTATGAGTTCCAAGGTCTATTTTTCCAAAACCATCACCCCCGAAAAGGTGCTGGAGCTTTTCAAGCTTCTGCAAAAGGATCTGCCCGGCAAAACCGCCATTAAGGTGCATTCCGGCGAGGTGGGCAACCAGAATTTCCTGCGCCCCGATTTCTGGAAGCCTGTAGTGGACTTTGTAGACGGCACTGTCACCGAGTGCAACACCGCCTATGACGGAGAGCGCAACACTACGGAAAAGCACCTCAAGGCCATCTCCCTTCATGGCTGGGATGAGTATTTCGACTTTGACCTGCTGGATGCGGAAGGCCCGGATCTGGAGCTGGACATTCCGGACGGCCTGCAAATCAAGAAGAACTATGTGGGCAAAAACCTGAAGAAGTACGACTCCCTCTTGGTGCTGTCCCATTTCAAGGGCCATCCCATGGGCGGATATGGCGGGGCTATCAAGCAGCTTTCCATCGGCGTGGCCTCCTCCTTTGGCAAGGCGTATATCCATGGCGCCGGCAATCCCGACGAAATCTGGACTGCCGACCACGATTCCTTCCTGCGTTCCATGGCAGACGCGGCTGCCTCTGTGGTGGAGTTCTTCCATGGCAACGCCGCCTATATCAACGTAATGAAGAATATGTCTGTAGACTGCGACTGCTGCGCTGTGGCAGAGGATCCCTGCATGAAGGATATCGGCATCCTGGCTTCCCTGGATCCCATCGCCATCGACCAGGCCTGCCTGGATTTGGTGTATGCCGCCAAGGACGATCCCGGCCAGGCCCACCTGCTGGAGCGCATTGAAAGCCGCAACGGCGTTTTGACCATCGAAGCCGCCGCCAAATTGGGCTACGGCACCCGGGAGTATGAGCTGGTAGAAGTGGAGTAATTCCCGCTGCCTTTTGTGCGTTTGCAGGAAAATGGCAAGGCCCCCATCCTTAGCTTTTAGCGGGATGGGGGCCTTTGCATATCTGTCCAGAATAGGTGGGCGCAGGTGAAAAATACTGTGCAAAGGGGAGAAACCCTTTTGAAAACAGGGGAAAAGGGTTACAAAACAGAAACTTTTTGAATGTCAGACCCATAAAAGCTGCAAAACAGGAGACAGGGGGCTTGGTAGAATGTATGCCCGAAACTCCAGCGGCACCAAGACATTTGTGCAAATTTCCTATTGAAAGCCGGGCGAAATCTCAGTATAATAATGTACACGGAAAGAAGAGAAATGCAATTTTTTGTACTGAGACTTGCATTTCCCGGCTTCCCGCTCCGGGGCGGCTGTCCCGGGGGCATTCTTTTGAGAAAGGGGGCCAGAAAATGAAGAAACGGCCCCCGAAAAGGAAAGGTGATAGGAAATGAAGAAGAGATTATTCGCATTGGGGCTTGCGCTGCTCATGGTTGCGGCCTGCCTTGCCGCCTGCGGCGACAACAGCTCCTCTAAAGCAGACCAGCCTGCCAGCACAGGTTCTTCCCCTGAAAGCACCGGCGCGGCTATTAAAATCGGCGGCACCGGACCCCTTACCGGCGGCGCGGCGATTTACGGCAATGCCGCCAAAAACGGCGCCCAGATTGCGGTGGACGAAATCAACGCCCTAGGAGGCCTGCAGTTCGAGCTGCGCTATGAGGACGACGTACACGATCCCGAAAAGGCTGTTACCGCCTACAACACCCTGAAGGACTGGGGTATGCAGGCATTCCTGGGTTCCGTTACCTCCAAGCCTGCTGTGGCCACCTCCACCGAGGCCAATAACGACCACATTTTCTTCCTGACCCCTTCCGCCTCCTCCACAGACGTGCTGGGCGGCGTGGAGAACCCCCTGACAGAAACAGTGGAAATCCCCCGCAAGGACAACATCTTCCAGATGTGCTTTGTGGATCCCAACCAGGGTTCCGCCTCTGCCCAGTATATTTACGACCAGAAGCTGGGGGAGAAGGTAGCTGTTATCTATAAGAACGATGACGTATACTCCACCGGCATCTATAATTCCTTTGCCAGCAAGGCCCAGGAGCTGGGCATTCAGGTAGTGTCTGCCACCACCTTCACCGACGATACCTCCACAGACTTCTCTGTGCAGATTGCCGACGCCAAGGATAACGGCGCAGACCTGGTGTTCCTGCCCATGTACTATGAGGCAGCTTCCATGATCCTCATCCAGGCCGATTCTGTGGGGTACAAGCCCCAGTGGTTCGGCGTGGACGGCATGGACGGCATCCTCACCCTGGACGGCTTCGACACCTCCCTGGCAGAAGGCGTTATGCTGCTGACCCCCTTTAACGCCGACTCTGACGACGAGGCCACCAGCAAGTTTGTCTCCACCTACAAGGAACAGTTTGGCGACGTGCCCAACCAGTTTGCCGCCGATGCCTACGACTGCGTGTGGTCTATCTATAACGCCATCAAGGACGAGGAGATTGCCGCTGATATCTCCGCCTCCGACCTGTGCGACAAGCTGATTGCCAAGTTCACAAGCGCAGATTTCTCCTATAACGGCCTTACCGGCGAGAACATGACTTGGGATGAGACAGGCGCTGTCAGCAAGTCCCCCAAGGGCATGGTAATCCAGGACGGCGTTTACGTGGGCCTGGACTAGGGCTTGTTTGAAAAATCGCAAACACCGTCTTTTTGTCCAAAACGTGCGTTTTCTGTGTTGGAAATCCTCGACAGGCGACAGCCTGTCTTGCGGTTTCCGCCTTGAAACCGCTCCGTTTTGTCTCAAAAATTCGGCACTTTCTCTATTTTCAAACAAGCCCTAATCTGTAAACTATTTTCCAAAGCAGCAAGCAAAGAGGGCTGGCCCCGGTTCGGCGGCCCTCTTCTTGCTATATCTGTCAAAATTTTGTATTCTCCGGCGGCGCGGGCAGGCACTGTCCGCCTGAAACCGCGGAAATCCCGGCGCGGGGTTCTCAAGGCAGCGCCTTGAGCCGCCGGAGGCGACCTTAAACTTGAGGTGGTATTCTTGTCTTTCGTCAACAATCTTATCAACGGCATCAGCTTAGGCAGCGTGTACGCCATCATCGCCTTGGGCTACACCATGGTCTATGGCATTGCCAAAATGCTGAACTTCGCCCATGGCGACGTCATCATGGTGGGCGCGTATATCTGTTTCTTCATCTGCTCAGGCTTTGGCATGTCCCCCATCCTGGGCATTCTGGCGGCGGTGCTGGTGTGCACCCTGCTGGGCATGCTCATCGAGCAGCTTGCCTATAAGCCCCTTCGGCAGGTGACAAGCCTTGCGGTGCTTATCACAGCCATCGGCGTAAGCTATTTCCTGCAGAACGCCGCCCAGCTTATGTGGAGCTCCAACCCCCGCATTTTCCCCGCCATCTTTGGAAACGGCGGCATCCAGCTAGGGGGGGATCTCATCGTGCCGTACAAGACCCTGGTAACCATTGCCGCCTGCCTGGTTATCATGGCGGGCCTTATCCTCTTCACCGGGAAAACCCGCACAGGCAAGGCCATGCGGGCCTGCAGTGAAGACAAGGACGCGGCCCAGCTTATGGGCATCAACGTAAACGCCACCATTTCCCTCACCTTTGCCATTGGCTCGGCCCTTGCCGCCATTGCCGGGGTGCTGCTCTGCTCGGCCTATCCCAAGCTTATCCCCACCACCGGATCCATGCCCGGCATCAAGGCCTTCACAGCCGCTGTGTTCGGCGGCATCGGTTCCATCCCCGGGGCCTTCCTGGGAGGGATCCTGCTGGGGGTTATTGAGATTTTCTCCAGCGCCTACCTTTCCACAGAGCTGGCAAACGCCATTGTGTTCCTGGTGCTGATTGTCATTCTGCTGGTAAAGCCCACCGGGCTTTTGGGCAAAAAAGTCAGCGAGAAGGTGTGAGGTGCCTATGAAACGTTTGATTATCCGTAAAAAAGCAAGGAAGAATTTCATCACCTACGGGGTGGTCATCCTTTCCTATATTGTTCTCATGGCAGTGATAGGGGCAGGATCCATGCCCTCAGCCCTCCAGGGCCTGCTGGTGCCCATGTGCGCCTACATCGTCGCCGCCCTGTCCCTGAACCTGACCGTAGGCGTTTTAGGCGAGCTTTCCTTGGGCCACGCGGGCTTTATGAGCGTGGGGGCCTTTTCCGGGGCCACAGCCGCCATGGCCCTGGCAGATTCCGGCCTTCCCTCCTGGGGCCGCATGGTTCTGGCGCTTATCGTGGGGGCTGTCCTGGCCGCGGCGGCAGGGGCCATTGTAGGCGTGCCTGTGCTGCGCCTGCAGGGAGACTACCTGGCCATTGTCACCCTGGCCTTTGGGGAGATTATTAAAACTGTAGTGACAAACCTTTATATCGGGAAAAACCCCTCGGGCCTGCGCTTTGGCTTTTTAAATCCGGACATCGGCCTGGGGAAGGGGGGCATGATGCTGGTAAACGGCCCTAACGGCATCTCCGGCATCCAGAAAATCTCCACCCTCACCTCCGGCTTTGTCATCATCATGATTTGCCTTATCATCATTTTCAACCTGGTGGACAGCCGCACGGGCCGCGCCATTATGGCCCTGCGGGACAACCGCATTGCCGCTGAAAGCGTGGGCATCAACGCCACAAAATACAAGTTGATGGCCTTCGTCATCTCCGCCGCCATGGCAGGGGCCGCGGGCGCCCTGTACGCTTTAAGCCAGAACACCGTCACCGCCAACAAGTTCGATTTCAACACCTCCATCCTTATCCTGGTGTTTGTGGTGCTGGGGGGCCTGGGCAATATGCTGGGCAGCATTGTGGCGGCAACTGTGCTCTACATCCTGCCGGAAACCTGGCTGCGGCAGTTCTCCGATTACCGTATGCTCATTTATGCGGTGGTGCTTATCCTTATGATGCTTGTCACCAACAGCCAGAAGGTGCGCACGCTCATCGGGAAGCTTCTGCCCCGCAAAAAAGCCTCAGGAAAGGAGGGCGCAGCGGATGCCTGAACTGAAATTTGAAAAGGGGAAGATGGTGCCGGTGCCCAGCCACTCTATTATCCCCGAACGGGATCTGGGCCACGCCCCTGTGCTGGAGTGCAGCCACCTGGGGGTGGACTTCGGCGGCCTGCGGGCTGTAAACGACTTTAACTTCACCATCGGCAAAACGGAAATCGCCGGGCTTATCGGCCCCAACGGCGCGGGGAAAACCACAGTCTTTAACCTGCTGACAAAGGTGTACACCCCCACCCGGGGCACCATCCTTTTAAACGGCATGGACACCCACGGCAAAACCACCGTCCAGATAAACAAAATGGGCATTGCCCGCACCTTCCAGAACATCCGGCTGTTTTCAAACCTCTCCGTAGAGGACAACGTGAAAATCGGCCTGCACAACCAGAAGAAATACAGCGCCATCGAAGGCATCCTGCGCCTGCCCTCCTACTGGAAAAAGGAGAAGGAAGCCCACGAGCGGGCCATGGAGCTTTTGTCCATCTTCAACATGGAGTATATGGCAAACTGGCGGGCAGGAAACCTCCCATACGGCGCCCAGCGCCGGCTGGAAATTGTCCGGGCCTTGGCCACAGATCCCTGCCTGCTGCTTCTGGACGAGCCTGCCGCAGGCATGAACCCGGCGGAAACAGCAGAGCTGATGGAAAATATTGTGAAAATCCGGGACAAGTTCCAGATTGCGGTGCTGCTTATCGAGCACGACATGAAGCTGGTCATGGGCATCTGCGAGGGCATCTGCGTTTTAAACTTCGGCGAGGTTATCGCCAAGGGCACGGCGGAGGACATCCGTTCAAATCCCACTGTAATTGAAGCCTACCTGGGCAAGAGGGGGGCAGAATAAATGCTGCAAGTGGACAAAATAAACGTATATTATGAGAAGATTCACGCCATCAAGGACGTGTCCTTTGAGGTGAACCCCGGGGAGGTGGTGGCCCTTATCGGCGCAAACGGCGCGGGCAAAACCACCACCCTGCACACCATCACAGGTCTTATCCGCCCGGAAAGTGGTTCCATCACCTACACCGAGGAGGGCGCTTCCCTGGATCTGACGAAAATGCCCCCTCACAAGCTGGTGTCCAAGGGCCTGGCCCATGTGCCGGAAGGCCGCCGGATTTTCCTGCAAATGACAGTGCTGGAAAACCTGGAGATGGGGGCTTTCAGCAAGGGGAAGGTGTCGAAAGAGGACTTGGACAACGTGTTCGCCCGGTTCCCCCGGCTGGAGGAGCGGAAAAAGCAGGTGGCAGGCACCTTGTCCGGCGGCGAGCAGCAAATGCTTGCCATGGGCCGGGCGCTGATGAGCCACCCCAAACTCCTCATGCTGGACGAGCCGTCCATGGGCCTGTCGCCCATTCTGGTGGAGCAGATTTTCGACATCATCGCCGAGCTGCACAAGTCCGGCACCACCATCCTGCTGGTAGAGCAGAACGCGGAAATGGCCCTGCAAATCGCGGACAGGGCCTATGTGCTGGAGTCGGGCCGGGTGGTTATGACAGGCACCGGGGCAGAGCTTGCCGCCAGCGAGGAAATCCGCAAGGCATACCTGGGAGGCTAAGTTCCCAGCTTTGGGAGCGCCCAAAGCGAGTATTTTAAAGAATGAAGAAACACAAAAGTTTCGTCCACCTTTTCAAAGGTGGTGGGGTATTTAGGGGCAAAGCCCCTGAACCGCCGGAGGCATAAATCGCGCTGCCTGGACACTTCTCCCAGCTTTTCCCGTCTTGCGCCCGGGCCGCAAATGTGGTATACTATATGCATATAGTTTCATAAAACTGTAAAAACGAAACCACCGGAAGAAAGGAAGCTGCCCTTTTGAGAAAGACAAAAAACTCCCGCCAGCGTTTTGACACCACCCTTTTCTGCCAGTATTACGAACAGCTTTCCCGCTGCTCCGGACTGACCCAGATTGCCCAATATCCCCAGCATGGGAACACCTCCCGGCTGCTCCACAGCGTGGCTGTGGCCTATTACAGCTACCGGCTGGCAGCCGCCGCCCCTGCCACCTTCCACATGCACGAGATGGTGCGGGGGGCGCTGTTCCACGATTATTTCTTTTACGACGCCCAGGACGGCGATCCCGCCCACAAGGGCCACTGGACACGCCACCCTGCCATTGCCCTGGAAAACGCCCAAAAGGAGCTGCTGCTCACAGGCATCGAGACAGACATCATCCGCAGCCATATGTTCCCCCTGACCCTGCGCCCCCCTCATTTCCGGGAGTCGGCCCTGGTGTCCCTGATGGATAAGGCCTGCTCGGTATACGAGTTTTTCCGCCGGAAGGATCCATACCGCAGCCTGCGCAGCGTCCTTGCAGGCCTGCCGGTGCATCCTGTCCTCTGCCCCCAGGCCACAGAGGCCTGAAAGCCTTTTTCCAGGCAGGGCAGCTTACACAAAGCCATGCGCTTCCTGCGGTTATGCGGAATAAAGACAAAAACCCCCCTGGCTTAGCCGGGGGATTTTTATTCAGACACCCCCCTGCAAAAGAAAACCCTTGACAAATCCCCATAAAAAAGCTACTCTTTAAGAGGAACGAAGTCAGACAGGAAAAGCGAGGTGGACATTGTGAGCGTTCCGCGAAGCAGCGACGGCATAGTACCGGATCGATTATGGTTGAGGCACTGCGGGGCGCGCCTTTGCCCTTTCCGCTGATTTTCAGTCGGGGAGGCTCTGCGGGCTGGCAGGCCTGTCCGGTTTTGTGCCGTATCTCTCAAATAGTAAAGGAGGTACGGGAATATGGAAGAAAAAATTCTGGAGCTTTTGGAGGGGCGCGGCTTTTCCCAGGCCGCCGCTCTCTTAAAGGACATGAACCCCGCCGACGTGGCTCAGGTGCTGGGGGAACTGCCGGAGCAGAAAATGCCCGTGGCGTTCCGGCTTTGCCCCAAGGAGCTGGCGGCAGACGCCTTTGCCTACATGCCCCCGGACGCACAGGAAATCCTGGTGCGTGGCTTCTCCGACAGGGAGCTGGAGGAGGTTATGGAGCAGCTCTTTGTGGACGATGCGGTGGACATGCTGGAGGAAATGCCGGCAAATGTCATCAAGCGGGTGCTGCGCCATGTGGACGCGGATACCCGGAAGATGATAAACCAGATGCTCAATTACCCCAAGGACAGCGCGGGAAGCATCATGACCATGGAGTATGTGGATTTAAAGCGCAGCATGACCGTGGAACAGGCTTTCGAGCGCATCCGCCGCACAGGCGTGGAAAAAGAAACGGTGTATACCTGCTATGTGACGGACAGCCGGCGGAAGCTGGAGGGTATTATCACAGTAAAAGACCTGCTGCTGGCCCCAAAGGACGCGGTACTGCGGGATATTATGGAAACAAATATCAAATTTGTTTCCACCCACACAGACCAGGAGGAGGCCGCCCGGGCCTTGAGCAAGTATGACTTCCTGGCCCTGCCTGTAGTGGACGGGGAAGAGCGGCTGGTGGGCATTGTTACAGTGGACGACGCTATTGACGTCATCCAGGAGGAGGCTACAGAGGACATTGAAAAAATGGCGGCCATGGCCCCTTCTGACAAGCCTTATATGAAAACCAGCATTTTGGACACCTGGAAAAAGCGGGTGCCCTGGCTGCTGTTTCTGATGATTTCCGCCACCTTTACCAGCAGCATTATCAATTCCTTTGAGGATGCCTTGGCGGCCAGCGTGGTGCTTACGGGCTTTATCCCTATGCTGATGGACACTGGAGGCAATTCCGGCTCCCAGTCCTCTATCACTATTATCCGTGGCCTGTCCCTGGGGGAGATACGGTATGGGGACGTGCCCCGCATCCTTTTAAAGGAAGGCTCTGTGGCCCTTATGTGCGGCTGCACCCTGGCTGTGGCGAATTTTATCAAGCTCATGCTCATTGACCGGGTGACGCTTTTAGTGGCAGGGGTGGTGTGCCTCACTCTCTTAATGGTGGTGATGGTGGCAAATATTGTGGGCAGCACCCTGCCCATCTTAGCCAAGCGCCTGGGCTTTGACCCCACTGTAATGGCAAGCCCCCTTATCACGACCATTGTGGACGCAGTGTCCCTGGTGATTTATTTCAACATTGCCAAGGCTGTGCTGCGGATCTGAAAAGGCAGAAGAATAAGAAAAGGCCGCCTGAGGATATCCTCAGGCGGCCTTTTCCAAGCTTTTTAGTTTTCCATATACTTTTCCAGCAGCCGGGCCACTTCTCTTACGTCGATAGGCTTTGCCACATGGGCGTTCATGCCGCAGTCCAGGCAGTGCTTGATGTCCTCGGAGAAAGCGTCTGCTGTCATGGCGATGATGGGCAGGTTCGCGTCTGGGTGATCCAGCTTGCGGATGGCCACAGCAGCCTCATAGCCTGTCATCACCGGCATACGGATGTCCATGAGAACAGCGCTGTAATGGCCGGGCTGGGAGTTTTGCAGCATTTCCACGCAGATTTGCCCGTTCTCCGCGTGATCCAACTGGAGGCCCAAATCAGTGAGCAACTCCTCTGCAATTTCCCAGTTCAGTTCGTTGTCCTCAGCCAGCAGGACGTGCCTGCCGTTAAAATCTATCGTGCGGTGATGGGGTTCTTCCTTCGGCTCCCCTTCTTCGTTGTCGCCGGCAAATTTCTTCAGGCCATAGAACAGGGTAGACTTGAACAAAGGCTTGGAGATAAAGCCTGTTATGCCTGCCTGGCGGGCCTCGTCCTCAATCTCGCCCCAGTCGTAGGCTGAAATAAGCAGGATGGGGATGTCGCCTTCCATACGGGCGTGTATGGCTTTGGCTGTAGAGATGCCGTCCATACCGGGCAGCTTCCAGTCCAGCAGGATAACTTGGTAGTCCTCCCGGCGCTGGTGCTTCTTCACAACCATTTCCACAGCTTCCTCGCCGGAAAGAACCCAGTCCGCCTTTATGCCGATAGACTGCAAAGCGCTGGCTGTGCTTTCGCAAAGCTGCTGATCATCATCCACCACCAGCATGTTCCAGGGAGGCAGCACCATGTCTACCTCGGCCACCTCGGCTTTTTCAAAGTCCAGGGTCACGTTGAATTCCGTACCCACGCCCTGCTGGCTCTCCACCTGGATGGTGCCGCCCATGGCGTCCACAATGTACTTGGTGATAGCCATCCCCAGGCCGGTGCCCTCTGTGCGGTGAATGCGGGTGTTGTCCTCCCGGGTGAAGGACTCAAACACCTTGGCTTTAAACTCCTCTGACATGCCCATGCCCGTATCCTTTACCTGCAAAAGGATGCGCACATATTCCGCCCCTTTGGGGGATTCCGTTTCCCGCAGGGTAATCTGAATGGTGCCGCCCTCCGGCGTAAACTTAATGGCGTTGGAAAGGAAATTCAGCAGCACCTGGTTTAAGCGCACGCTGTCGCAGCAGACGTTTTCAGCGGAAATGTCGTAGATGCAGACATTGAAGTTCTGGTGCTTGGCTTTCACCTGGGGCTGGACAATGCTGACAATGCTGTCCATCACTTCCCGCAGGGAAACCTGGTCAATATTCAAGGTCATCTTGCCGCTTTCAATTTTAGACATGTCCAGCACGTCATTGATAAGCCCTAGCAGGTGCTGGCTGGAAAGGGAGATCTTCTTCAGGCAGTGCTGCACCTGCTGGCGGTTTTCTATATTGGCGGTGGCAATAGCCGTCATGCCTACAATGGCGTTCATGGGGGTGCGGATGTCGTGGCTCATGTTGGACAAAAATTCGCTCTTTGCCTTGTTGGCGTGTTCCGCCGCCCGCTGGGCTTTTTCCGCGTCCCGGCGCGCGTCCACCGCCATGGTCAGGGATTTTTCCGCTGTTTTCCTGGCATTGTCCAGCTCTACCATCTGCTGCCGGGTCAGCCGGAAATAATATACAAAAATGGAACCCAGCACAATGAGAATCAGCGCGCAGCCCCCCAGCACAAGGCTTGTCCAGGTGTTGCCCATGCTGCTCACCACTTCGTCCAGTTGGCCGTAGGGCATGGCGGTAACCAGATACCACTCTGAATTGGGCAGGGAAGTGCAGTATAGGTGCCGGCGCTCTCCGGGCAGATGGTATACCACAGAGTAAGGCTCGTTTTTCTGCATGGCTTCATAGAGATCCGTAATATGTTTTTCTGCTTCTTCCAGGTTCTCCCCCTGATACAGGGCGCGCAGGCGGTCAAAGTAGTTGCCCCGGTAAGCGTCGGAGCTTTGGATTACAAAGGTGCCGTCCTTGCGGATCACGTGGGAATACACCAGGGAGTTGCTTTCATCAGCGTCCAAGGCCAGAATCTGCTTGAAATAGTCTGTCGGCAGGGCCACCACCAGCGCCAGGCTTTCCCTGCCGTCTGCCATCTCATAGGCTGCCGGCACGCCCAGCAGCACAATACTGTCGTCTGTCTCGTCTGTACCCACAGCCACTTTCTTTTCCTGGCTCTGCATGGAGCGGAAAAACGGCTCCGGATCCGTTACCTGGATCTGTTCGCCGCAGAGCATCTCAAAGGCCCCATCCTCCGCATACAGCGCAAGGCTGACAAAGCCCCGCTCCAGGGCGTTGCTGCCCATGTTTTCAGCCAAGGTGCCGTAGTCAGCGCTGCGGGGCGGGTAATTCTGGACAATGCTCTCAATCTGGTTCAGATTATAGTCGATAGTTGTCTCAAAGTGCATGGAGATGCGTTCATTGAGGCCAGCCATATAGATGGTGCCAATTTCGCTGATAGTAGCCGAGCTTTGGTAGTTCATATAGTAGGCGAGGAAGGTAAAGACAACAACGCACAGCAGCACCACCAAGGCCAGGCTGACCTTCAGGAAGCGCATGGTGTTGTATTTCATGTGGACATCCCCTCCTGGAAGCTTCTGATAGCGGTGACAGTGCGTCCATAGTCCTCCTTCACCCGCTCGCACAGAGGCCCGGCCTCCGGAGTGAGGCCGGAACGCAGCGCCTCGGTAAGCTCTGCGCTGGAAGCAAGCAGGGTGTTGAAGCCCAGGTTCTGGCACATGCCTTTAATGGTATGTGCCGCCCGGAAGGCTTCCTCGCTGTTGCCCTGCTCCAGGGAGGAAATCAGCAGATCATAGCTTTTGTCATCCAAAAATTTCAGCACGAATTTCTGTATGAATTTGTCGCTGGGCAGGCGCCCCCGGACTTCGTTGTAATCTCCGCCGATTTCTGTGTACAATTCCTGAAGGGTCATAGTAGGTTGCTCCTCTCTGTATGTGCCCTCTGCGGGGCAGGATAGATAATATACGTAATGCTGCCGGGCAGATACAGCCGGCACACGCCTAAAAGTGTTCTGTCATTTATAGTAAATATTCAGCTTTCGGCTTTCCCGTCCTCTTTGCTCTCAATGGGGCTTAAAGACTGATCCGCATAATTGCCCCTTGTGGGCTTCAGGCTTTGCAGGGCGCCGTCATAGAACTGGAACCGGCCCCGGCCCGACTGCTTTACCGCATACAGGGCCTGATCCGCAGCCTTCAGCAGATCTGTAAACACAGGCTCTACCATCTCCGTGGTGGCCACCCCCATGCTCATGGAAACTGTGAAGCCCTGGAAATCCCCGCCGCTGATAGAGCGGTAGATACGGCGTATAACAGCCTCCAGCTCCTGCTGGTATTCCAGGAAGATAATGAACTCATCGCCGCCCACCCGGGCCGCAATGTCCGCGCCGCGCACATTCTGCCGGAGCAGCTCTGCCACATGGGCCAGCACATGGTTGCCAAAAGCGTGGCCATAGGTATTGTTGGCGTCCTTGAAATGATCCAGGTCAAAGAAGGCCAAGGCATAGTTTGAATCCGGATGGGCCTTCATCCTGGCCTCAATCTGCTTGCGGGCGCTGTTCAGGTTCAGCAGATCCGTCAGGCCGTCATAGGAAGCCATGCGCTCCAAGGATTCCAGGTTGGTGCGCATATCGTGGATGTCCACAGCCTTGCCAATGCAGCCTGTCATCTGGGGCGGTTCTTCCCCTTCCCACACCGTTTGCATGATGAACCGGAACCACCGCCACTTGTCGTTGTGGCGCAGCCTGCACTCATAGGAGACATAGGGGCGCTCCGGGGTGGTGTCATTCAGCATTTCCATAATAGTCTGCCAGTCCTGTTCATCCAGCAGGCCCATCAGGTTTTTGTTCTCAAAAGGCTCCATAATGATTTCATCCACGCCCAGCCATTTGGCGCCCCAAGAATTCAGGGATACCATAGAGGGCAGGATGGTGTATTCAAACTGAACCTCCTTGCTCATGGCCGCAAAGAAACTGTACTTCATGCGTTCATGCTCCAGAAGCTGCAGGGTGCGGCTGGAAGCGCTCAGCTCTTTATGCTGCGAAAGATTCTGTATCATGTCGGAAAGCTCTGCCTGGCTGGGGCCTTCAAATTCCTTGGGTTCCATTTCCCTGGCAATGTCCCCGGAAATATCTTCCAGGCAGGAGAGCAGCAGGGGATTGAAGGTGCCGCATTCCCCGTTCACAATCATTTCCACAGCCTTTTCATGGGTGAAGGGGGGCTTATACACCCGCTTGCTGGTCAGGGCGTCATACACGTCTGCCAAAGCCACTGTCTGGGCGGAAATGGGGATTTCATCCCCCTTCAGGCCGTCGGGATATCCCCTGCCGTCATAGCGCTCATGGTGCCAGCGGCAGATGTCATAGGCCATCTTGACCACCTTTTCCGCGTGGTACATGTTCAGGCTTTCCAGCATCTGGGCGCCTATGAGGGAGTGGGTTTTCATAACGGCGAATTCCTCAGCCGTCAGCTTGCCGGGCTTGTTGAGGATTTTTTCGTCGATGGAAATTTTTCCAATGTCGTGCAGGGCCGAGGCCATGCTCATGGCGGCAATATCGTCCTTGGAAATGTGGTACTGCTCTGTTTGCTGCACCAGCCGGCGCAGCAACAGCTCGGTAAGCGTGCGCACATGCAGCACGTGCAGGCCGCTTTCCCCGTTTCGGAACTCCACGATATGGCTTAAAATATCCACCATCAGGGCGCTGCTCTGCTGTTTTTCATAGATCTGCTCTGCCACCAGGGCCTCCAGATCCTTCTGCTTGGCATACAGCAGCAGGGTGTTTTTCACGCGCCGGTGGACTATCTGGGCGTCAAAGGGGCGGCTGATAAAATCTGTAATGCCCATTTCATAGGCCTGGTCAATGCGGGAGGTGTTGCTTTCCGCAGAAATCATCACCACAGGCACAGATTCAATCCAGTGCCTGCGGTTCATAACCTCCAGCACGCCGAAGCCGTCCATGTTGGGCATGACGATATCCAGAAGCACCAGGGCAATTTCCGCGCTGTGGTTTTGCAAAAGGCCCACAGCCTGCAGGCCGTCTCCGGCCTCCAGCATTTCATATTCCCCCTCCAGCATATCCACCAGGATGGAGCGGTTCATTTCCGAGTCGTCTACAATCAATATGGTTTGTCTGTTCGAGCTGGACACAGTATGCACACCCTCTTTATCTTCTGGACGGCAGCCTGCCGGGACGCGCCGCCAACAGGGTAACGTCAGTTTTTCATTTGCAGCAGAAATAGCGCGGCGGGCGCCGCCCGCCGGAGGAAGGGCTTATTTTGCGCCTGCCTGAAAAGCCGCCTGTCCCTTACAGCAGGACAGCCAGAACCCACAGCGCAAAATTCCCTATAATTATTGTAATATAAAGTGATGAAAATAGCAATAGTTTTCGGCAGATTCAGGGGAAGAATTTAGCGGGAATTTTTCGCCCCTGCACAGGCCTTTTTTATCTATCCTTCCCATGCTGCAAAAAACACAGAAAAGGCGCTGTTTGCGCCTTTTCTGTGCCTTTTGCGGGCTTTATGGCAAAGGAGGATATTCTACTCTGCGTTTAAAAAAGCCTCGTTGATTGTCACCCCGAAATCCCTGGCAATGTCCCGGATGCCGCTGTCCGGGATGGTCTGCCCTGTCCGGCCGCCCCCGGCAGACTGCACCAGCATGTAAATCTCCGCGGCCTTTTCAATGGTGTGCATCAGCCCGAAGGCTGTGTCCAGATCCGGCCCGGACACAAACAGCCCATGGTGGGCCCACACCGCCGCGTCGTAGGTTTTCATCAGCCCGCTTGTCACATGGGCAATTTCCGCCCCGCCGGGCACCATCCAGGGGGCCACCCCCACGCCCTGGGGGAACACCACCGGGCACTCCGTTTCGCTTTTCCACAAGGCCCTGGTGAAGTCCCGGGCAGTCAGGGGCAGGATGTAGGTCATGGCCACAATGTTCACCGGGTGGGCATGGTAAATCACCCGGTTTTCCCCCTTTGTAACCTCCTTGCGCACGCTGTGGTTGAGAAAGTGGCTGGGGAACTCGCTGGTGGGCCTGCCGCCCTTTTCCAGCCCCCACACAATCCGCCAACTGTCCCCGGCATCGTTGATTTCCAGTATGCACAGGTTATCCTCCGGGGCAAGGGGCACGTTGCGGAAATATTTCCCGCTGCCTGTGGCAATAAAATACGTCCCCCGCAGGTTTTCCGCCTGCACCCCCATCTGCACCCACTCCCCGGGGGCTTCCCGGAAGAAAGGCCTGAGGGCTTCTGCCTCCTCAGCCTTCAGCAGATAGGTAAGGTTGCCGCCGTTGCGCTCGTGCCAGCCCTGGAGCCAGCCGTCCTCGCAGGTGCGGATAAAAGCTTGCAGTATCTCCGTGTCTGTTATTTTCATACTTCCTCCTGAATCCGTTTCAGCAGCACGTCACGCTCATAGGCTTCCACTTCTTTAAACCAGTCCCGGCCTCCGGGCACGCCCTGCATCTGGCAGTAATGCTCCCACACGTCTCCAAAAGGCAGGGTTTTCAGTTCCTCCCCGGTCATGAGAAGCTCTGTAAACCGGCCCTCTTCCTGCATGTTCTTCATTTCCTCCCAGGGCTGGAGCAAGGCGTACAGCAGGGCTTTTTCCATGCTCCGGGTGCCGATAACCCAAGCCGCCACCCGGTTGATGGAGGCGTCGAAGAAGTCCAGGCCGATAAGCACCTTTTCCAAAGCGCCGTTGCGCACAATTTCTTTGGCAATTTCCTGGATTTCCTCCTGGTACAGCACCACGTGGTCGCTGTCCCACCGCACCGGGCGGCTGACGTGCAGGGGCACCTTGTCAAAAACCGTCAGCAGGCTGGAAATCTTGTCGCTGATATATTCCGTGGGGTGGTAGTGCCCGCTGTCCAGCAGGTTATAAACCCCGGGATGGGTGCAGGCATAGCCTAAATAGAACTCCGCCGAGCCAACGGTGTAGGACTCCAGCCCAATGCCGAACACCTTGCTTTCCACGCAGTCCAGAACCCCCGGCAGCTTTTCCGCGAAGATTTCGTCCAGGCTCTTTTGCAGCCGCAGCCGCGGCCCCAGCCTGTCGGCGGGGATGTCCTTCAGCCCGTCGGGAATCCACACGTTGCACAGCACAGGGGAGCCAAGCTCTCCCGCCATATAAGAGGCAATGCGCCTGCACTGGATGCCATGGCGCACCCAGAAGGCCCGCACCTCCTCTAGGGGGGAGGAGAGGGTAAGGCCGCCCTTCACCATGGGGTGGCTGAAAAAGGTGGGGTTAAAGTCTATCCCCAGACCGTTTTCCTTGGCAAAGGCCACCCACTTTGCAAAATGCTCCGGCAGCAGCCCGTCCCGGTCTGCCCGCTGCCCCTCCTCAAAAACTGCGTAGCTTGCGTGGAGGTTCAGCCGCTTTTTCCCGGGGATAAGGGAGCAGGCCTTTAAAAAGTCGGCGGTCAGCTCCTCAAAGCTCCTGGCCCGTCCGGGATAATCCCCTGTGGCCTGTATGCCCCCGGAAAGGACCTGGCCGCTGCCCTCCAGGCCGGTAACGTCGTCGCCCTGCCAGCAGTGGATGCTCACAGGCACCTCACGCAGGGCTGCCAGGGCTTTTTCCACGTCCACTCCCCAGGCGGCATACTGCTCTTTTGCGCTTTCAAACCTTGTCATAACCCTTCCTCCTCTGTAAAATTGACTATCTCTATGGGAAAGCTTTCCCGGATGCAGGCCCGGGCCTCCAGAAGTCCTGAAAATTCCCCGCCGGCTTCCATCTGCACCAGCAGGTTCCCCAGGGCTGTGCCCTCTGTAGGCCCGGCGTACACAGGCAGGCCCGTTTCCCTTGCGGTCAGTTCGTTAAGCAGGCTGTCCTGGCTGCCCCCGCCCACAATGTGTATCCGGCGGTATCTTTTCCCTGTAAGGCTTTCCAGCTCCTGTATGGCGTTCCGGTAACAGGCCGCCAAGCTGTGGTACACACAGGCGGCAAGCTCTCCCAGGCTTTGGGGAACCTGCTGGCCTGTGGTTTCGCAGTAATCCCTCACAGCCCCCGCCATGCTTTCCGGCGCCAAAAAGCTTTGGTGGTTCACATCCACCCGGGAGGGGAAAGCCTCGGCTGCCCGGGCGGCCTGCTCCAGCTCCCCAAAGGAAACCGGGGCAAATTCCCGCCGCAGGGACTGGAGCATCCACAGCCCCATAATGTTTTTCAGGTACCGGAAGCGGTACTGATACCCGCCCTCGTTGGTGAAATTGGCCCTGCGGCTTGCCTCTGTGGTGACAGGCTCCCGGTTTTCCACGCCTAAAAGGCTCCAGGTGCCGCTGGAAAGGGTGACGCCTGCCTCGTCCAGGGCGGGCACAGCCAGAAAGGCGGAGCCTGTGTCGTGGGTGGCGGGCAGCACCACCTGGCAGTTAAACCCTGCGGCCTGCTGTATCTCCGGCAGCAGCCCCCCTAAAGCTGTCCCCGGCATACGCGGATCCCCGAAAATACGGGGAGGCAGGCCCAGCCTTTCCAGCACTTCCCTGTCCCAGGTTTTCTCCCGGGCATTTATCAGGGACGTGGTGGTGGCGTTGGTATATTCGTTTTCCATCGCCCCTGTCAGCCGGTAGTGGAGGTAGTCCGGCACCATCAGAAAGCGGCTGGCCTTTTGGAAAATGCCCGGCTGTTCCTTTTGCAGGGCCGCAAGCTGGTAGATGGTGTTAATTTCCATGCGCTGTATCCCTGTCCGGGCATACAGCTCTTCCGGCAGGATAAGCCTGTCCACCTCCTCCGGCAGCCCCTGGGTGCGGCTGTCCCGGTAGGCCACCGGGTCTGTTAAAGACGCGCCCTCCTCGTCCACCAGCAGGAAATCCAGCGCCCAGGTGTCAATGCCCATGGCATAGGGAACTTTCCCCGCCTTGGCGCAGGCCTCCATTCCCTCTAAAACATGGGAGAACAGGGCCTCCATGTCCCAGCAAAGCTTGCCGCCCCTTTTGTGCAGCTTGTTTTCAAAGCGGTATACCTCCTCCAGCCGGATTTTCCCTTCCTCCAGCCATCCCAGGATATGCCTGCCCGAGGAAGCGCCGATGTCCACTGCCAGATAAAGCTTGTTTTCCATAGGCTGTGGCTCCTTTCTGCCTGTTTCTAGGAGTAACTATACCGCAAAAGGCATAAAAAAGTAAGGACGTGTTTTAAAACTTATACGTCCTTACTTTGCAGGGGCTTCTCCGCCCGGTATTCTTTGGGCGACATCCCATAGTCCTCCCGGAACCGCCTGTAAAAATAGCTGCTGTTTTCATAGCCCACCGCCGCAATGATATCCTCCACTGGCAGGGAAGTTTCCGCCAAAAGCTGGGCCGCCTTTTTCAGGCGCTTTTCCCGCAGCAGCTCTTTAAAGGTGCGCCCGGTTGCCTGCCGCACAGCGGAGCTTAAATAAGACAGGGACACATGGCGTTCCTGTGCCAGGCGGGTTAAATCCGCCTCCCGGTAGTTTTCCTCAATTTCCCGCAGGGCCGCCAGCACCATGCCCCCGGGCAGCTCCCCCCGGGAGGAGAGGGTTTCCACATGGTTTAAAAGCTGCAAAAGCAGCAGGCCCATGGTGGCCTGGGTGATGCGGCTGGCGTTCTGCTGGGGACAGGCCAGGCTCCACAAAAGGTTTTCCACCAGATTCTGCACCTGGGGAGCCTTTGCCACCTTGAAGTGCAGGCAGCTTATTTCCCCGCCGCCCCGGCGCAGGCCCTCCAGCAGGAAGCGGGCCAGCACGTTGTCTGTGCCGATAAGCTCCAGGGCATAGTCGAAAAAAGGGGGGAGCACGATGAAGTTTACGCCCACGTCCTCCAGGCCTGCTCGGGCCACCTGGTGCCGGGCGTGCTGGTTGAGGAACAGAAGCTCTCCCGCCCCCAGGGTCAGGGAGGGGCCGCCGTTTACGGTGTGTACCGTCTGCCCGCTGCACATATACATGATTTCAATGTAATTGTGGGCGTGCTCCGGGAAAGCCGTAAACCGGGTGTGGGGCCGCACGGTGATAAGCCTGCCCCGGCTTAAAAGCTTCTCCCTGTCCACAGTGAATTCCCGCCGGGAGGTGTAAAGCTCCCGTTCCAGCGCCCCGCCTGCCAGCAGCCGCTCCTCCTCGGGCGTCACCTGCCGCAGCTGCTCCATCAATTCTTCACGCATAAGGTCGCCTCCGGCGGGCAAGGGAACTTTTTTCAGGAAAAAGTTCCCTTGCAATCTTCAAAAACCTTACTGTCTCCTGCCTCCCTGGGTCAAGCCAGCGGAAGCATATAAAAATAAAAGAAAAATTAGAAAATTTGAAAACGCAAAAGTTTCGTCCACCTTTTCAAAGGTGGTGGGGTTCTTAGGGGTGAAACCCCTAAGCCGTCGGAGACATAAAGCGCCCTTAGGTGTGGATGTCCAGCAGCTTCTGCTTCAGCTCGCCCTCCAGACGGCCGATTTCCGCCTCGGCGGCCCGGCGCTTTGCCCGGCCCTCGTCCTGGATTTTTACCACCTCGTCCAGGGTCTGGATAAGGGATTGGTTTGTCATGCGCAGGGTTTCCATGTCCACAATGCCCCGCTCCGACTCCCGGGCTGTCTCGATGGTGCTGATTTTCAGCTTCTCCGCGTTCCGGCGCAGCAGCTCGTTCGTCATGTCCGTCACTTCCCGCTGGGCCTTCACCGCCTGCTCGGAGTGGGCCACGCCCAAAGCCAGCACCATCTGGCTCTTCCACAGGGGGATGGTGTTCACCAGGGTGGACTGGATTTTCTCCGTCATCAGCTTGTCGTTGTTCTGCACCAGCCGTATCTGGGGGGACATCTGCACGCTCACCATGCGGGTAAGCTCCAGGTCGTGAAGCTTCTTTTCAAAGTTGTCGCACTGCTGGGCAAAGTCGTTGGCCGCCTGGGCGTCCTCCGCAAGGCCTGTGCGCTGGGCCTTGGCCTTTAATTCCTCCAATGTGGTGGCCCGCTCCTTCTGCAGCTTCTTTTTGCCGGCAATGATGTACATGGAAAGCTCTTTGTGGTAGTTCAGGTTCATCTCATAAAGCTTGTCCAGCATCACAACGTCCTTCATAAGCTGCACCTGATGGGCCTCCAGGGCAGCGGCAATTTTATTCACGTTGGTTTCAGCGGAGTCATACCGGGCCTTCATGGCGGTTATTTTGTTGCTTGTGTTTTTAAAGAAGCCGAAAAAGCCTTTTTTCTCCTCCTCGTCAATGTCAAAGCCCTTCAGCTCCACCACCAGATGGGAAATCTGATCCCCCACCTCGCCCAGATCCTTGGTGCGCACGTTGTTCAGCGCCGTATCGGAAAAGGAGGCGATTTTCTTCTGGGCCGCAGAGCCGTATTGCAGCACCATGGTGCTGTTCTGCAAATCTATCTTTTCAGAAAACTCCTCCACCACCTTCTGCTCCTCCGGGGTGAGCGCGCTTTCGTCCAAAGTGGTGGCCTCCGGCTTCTTTTCCTCCGGCGGCGCTTCCTGCTCCAGGGTCAGGGCCGGGGGTTCCAGGCCCTCCAGAGTCAGGGCGGGTATGCCCGGGGCCTCCTGCTCCAGGGCCAGCTTCTGTTCGTTTTCCATGTGGCGTCCCTCCTCAAAAAATGTGTGCAAAAAGATATAAGAAATGCAGAAGCTGTACCGGGAAACTTTATGGGATAGCCTGCTGGTACAGCTTCATAAAAGCGCTGGGATCCGTTTTAAAACCTTGCCGCCTTACAGGGAGGGCTTTGCCTTGTCCTCCACAAACCCTTCCTGCTCCAGCATGGACTCGAAAACCGTGATGTCCGCGGAGATGTCCATGGCCTCGTCCGTGAAAAGGGAGTCGAGCTGCTTTTCAAAGGCGTCGGCTACCGTGTGCATCATGCCCGCGATGTTGAACATGGTGGAAGTGATGTTCTCCCCCTTTACCGACTGCCTGGACAGCCGCTCATAGCTGCCCAGCAGCTTCAGGGTGGTGGGCAGGTAATAGCTCATGAACTTGCGGATCTGGGGGGCCTTCCCCGGATGATCCGCGATATAGGCGAAAATGTCGGCGGAGGCCCGCTCCATACGGTCGATGTCCTCGGAAAGGGCCTCGTCGGGAATGGCGTCGTTTGCCGCCCGCAGCTTCCTAAGATACCCGTTGCCCTCGTCGATAATCTTATCCACTTCCGGGTTCCCGGTGCGGGAGGGCTTCGCCTCCTCCTGGGGCTTTTCCGGTTCTTTGGGCTTTACAGGCTCCGGCTCTATAGGCACGAATTCCTTTTTGCCCTTGAAAAGCGCGGCAGAACCCAGAAACACCAGCACCAGCACCAGGGCGAATATGCCAAAATGAAACATGTTATACATGGGGAACATCTGGGAATAGAGCACTGCCGCCGCCCCTGTAATGTAGAACTTGGCGGGGCTGCCCCGGCGCACCACCTTCATAGGGGGCATTTTCGGCGCGGGGGCCGGGGTGACGCCTCCCGGGCGGCGGGCGGGCTGGGGGGCCGGCCTGGGAGCGGTCTGCCAGGTTTGGCCCTTTGGCTTCTGGTATGCCTGCTGCCGGTATCCTGGGGGCACCTTATTGGTAGGAGGCGGCGTTTGCTGGGGGGGCTGTTTATAGACGTGCTGCTGCCGGTATCCCGGCGGCACCTTGTTGGTGGGAGGAGGGGCCGGGCGGGGCTGGGCACCCGGGTTTCCATAAGGATGGCGGGCGCCCCCCTTCATGCCGGCGGCAAAGCCGTTTATGGCCCCGTCAATGCCGGCGGCGGCGCGGCCCAGGCCCTCTGCCAGCTTGTCAGCCCCTGCCCCGGTGAGCTTTCTATACATCTGGGAGGCACGGTATTCCTCCTCCAACGGCCTGTTTCCATGTTGGTTCATATGCATCGCCATGCGGTATAAGGGCCGCGCCCGTACCGCTCCTTTCTCTCATTCGTTATGTACCTGCCCGGGGCGCCCCGGGTTCCGTTCCTTTTTATTCAGAGTATCTAAATCCCCACTTTTATTTTACGTGGAAATCGACTTTCTGTCAACCTGGTATAGCCATTCCGTTTGAAAATATCTTTTACAGGCAAAGGGATATCCTGCCGCTGGTTCCTCATTAGAATGATGAACAAACTGTGAATAATGGGTATTTGCGGCGAAAAACCCGCGTTTTGTAAACTGTTTGTAATATTTTGTAACCTATTGTCATTTTTGCGGGAGAGCGGGCAAAGCGCCAGAGGCTGTTTGAAAACAGCCTCTAAAGGGAATAGGGGTTCCCCACCAGGGGATACAGCTTTTTCACCATATCCCCCTGGGCAATGCCGGCTGTAAAAGCTGTGGCGCAGCCTGCCGCCACGCCCCAGCGCAAAGCGCCCTCCCCGGTGCCGTGGAGGCTCCAGCCGTACAGGAACCCTGCCACCAGGGAATCCCCGGCCCCTACGGCGGAAACAGCCTCTCCCCGGGCGGCCCGGCAGAAAAGCCGCCTGCCGGTGCTGTCTGCCAGCAGCGCCCCCTTTTCGCCCATAGACACCACCACGTTCCGCGCGCCCATTTCCCGCAGCATCCCGGCATATTCGGCGGCCTGGGAAACCGTGGCGATTTCCACCTGGAAAAGCTCCTCCAGCTCCTGCAGGTTGGGCTTTATCAGGAAGGGCCTGCGGCAGAGGACGGCTTTCAGGGCCTCCCCGGAGGCGTCCACCACTGTAAGCACGCCTTTCTCTGCGGCCTGCCCCAGCAGCCGGACATAGATATCCCTTGGCAGGGAGGCGGGCACGCTTCCCGCCAGCACCAGCATGTCCCCCTGGCCCAGGGCATCGCATTTTTCCAGCAGCTTTTCCAGAAGGGGGAGGGGGATTTCCGGGCCGTCCCCGTTCAGTTCGGTAACCCCGCCGTTCCCATCCAGCAGCTTGAGGTTGATGCGGGTGCAGCCCGCGGGCAGGGGGAGGAAGTCTGTTTTGCAGCCCTGGGCCGCAAGCTGCCGCTCTACCTCCTGGCCGGTAAAGCCTCCCAGAAAGCCCAGGGCGCAGTTCTCCACCCCCAGGGAGGTGAGCAGCCGGGACACGTTGATCCCCTTGCCGCCGGCGATAAAGTCCCCCTGCCCATAGCGGGCCGCCCCGCCGGAAGCCGGGGCGGCAGGGGCAGAGAGATCCAGGGCGGGGTTGAGGGTTACCGTATATACCATAATAAAGTCACGTCCTTACAACATTCTTAAAGGATTCTATCAATTTGTAAAAATTTTTTTCCTGCCCGCATAATCCCTGTCTGGCCGGGGCAGGCTATAGAGTGTTTCAAAACTCTATTTTGTACAGAAAGGGTCATAACCATGAAAGCTATGAACAGGAAAAGCCTGGGGGTGCTTGCGCTGTGCGCCCTTCTGGCCGGAAGCCTTACAGCCTGCGGCAACGGCAAGGTGGGCAGCGACGTTTCCAGCGCTGTGTCCAAGGCCGGCAACGCTATCAGCAGCACTGCCAGCAAGGCAGGCTCCAAGCTGGAGGAAGCAATGGATCCGGACAGCTCCAGCAGGGCGGACAGCAGCATGGGGTCCACAAAGGACATCAGCAGCCGCCCGGACAGCGAAGCTGCTGAATAAAACACTGGCTCTTGGCCCGGGGACACAAAACCCCCGGGCCTCTACATAACGATTCAGATAAAACTTTTTTAGAAAGCCTGTTGCCAAAGCCTGCCCTTCTGCGTCTAATAGACGGAAGGGGGGAGGGGCAGCTTTTTTTATCCCCTGGCTGCCTCCATGGGCAGCTTATAGGCCAGCAGCATGTCCTTGTCCTCTTGGGGCACCCGGTAAGATTCCCGGATTTTCTGGATGCTTTTGTTCTGGGTGAAGGGGGGCAGGGTGCGGCGGGCCAAAAGGGGCAGGGTTTCGGCGGGGAACTTTACATAACACACCGACACCGCCCAGGCCACTGCCATGCGGACGTAATACTGGGGCTGGCCCATGCCCTCCAGCAGGGACAGGCCCTCCGCGATTTTGTCCTCCGCGGCAAAGTGGGAGAGAAACATCACCACAGCAAAGCGGGCGGAAAACTCCTCCTCCGACTGGAACAGGGGCAGCAGAAACTGCCACATGGCCTCCCGTTCCTCCGGCTTTTTCAGCTTAAAAGAGCTACAGAAGCAGTCGCACACAGCCCAGTTGTCAATGAGGGGCAGGAAACCTTCCACCAGGGGCAGGCGCCCCTCCATGGGCAGCTTCATGCCCGCGATAACCATCCCCCGCACCATGCACTCTTCATAAGAGGCCGGAAGGCTTGCCGCTAAAAAGCCCAGGGGGTCGCCTTTGGTGATTTTTTTGGCAATGGCCCGCATGACAGGCACCCGCACCCCGTAAGTCATCTGTCTGCCAGGGATAAGGCCCTCGTGAAACGCTTTATACTGGGGGTCTGCCTGGGCGGCAAGCTCCTGCAGCACTTTCTGGTAGTCCTCCTGGGTGAAAGCCATAGCCTGTCCTCCTCACTGGCCTGTTTCCTGCTCTGACAGGCGCTCTATCAGGGCCAGGAGGTTTGGGATGGACTGGGACTTGTCAAACTCCCGGCAGTTTTCCCGCATGGCGGAAAGCCGCTGCTTTTCCTGGAGCAGGGCGGAGATTTCCCCGGCAAAGTCCCCGTCCTTCTGCACCCGCACGCACATGTCGTGGGTGAGGAGGAAGTTGGCGTTGTCCTCCTCCTGGCCGGGGATGGCGTCGAACACAGCCATGGGCAGGTTGCAGGCTAAAGCCTCGGAGACAGTGAGGCCCCCGGGCTTTGTCACCAGCAGGTCGGCGGCGTGCATGTATTTCTCCACTTCGTCTGTAAAATACAGCAGGCGGGTGGGCACCTGGCTTTCCTGGGCAACCTCTTTTTCAAAGGCCTCGTAAAGCTTTTTGTTGCGCCCGGTGATGACGATGATCTGCATGGGGGCGCTGGTGGCAACCAGCTCCCGGTACAGCCGGATGATGTTGTTCACCCCGAAGCTGCCCGCCATAAACAGCAGGGTGGGGACTTCCGGGCTGAGGTTTAGCTGGCGCAGCAGCATGGCCTGGTCGCTTTTGTCAAAGAACACCCCGTGTACCGGGATGCCAAAGGGATATACCTTTTCTTCCGGCACGCCGAAAGCGGCAAGCTCCGGCAGCATGTGGCTGCCTGCCACCACATAGGCGTCCACCTCTTTGGCGATATAGGCCCGGTGTGCGCCGTAATCGGTGATGATGCAGATGAGGGGGGCCTTCACAAGGCCGTCTGCTTTCAGGGCTGCCGCCATTTCTGTGGCAAAGGGGTGGGTGGTGATGATGGCGTCTGGCCCATAGGACTCAATGGCGGGGTAGAGCAGGCGGCTGAACAGGCCGCTGAGCTTGGGCACCAGGTCGGAAAAACGGCTGTTCTTGTTGGTACGCTTGTAAAGGTGGCCGAAAAGGGCCGGGGCCTTTTTGGCCATAAACAGGTAGCTGTCGCACACCGTCTTGTCCAGCAGGCGGCCTACGGCCTTTAAGGTGTCCACGATGGTAACATCATAAGGGGTGTTGTCCCGGATGTACTGTTCTATGGCGTTTGCCGTGCGGATGTGGCCCCCGCCGGTAGCAGCCGTTAAGAGCATGATTTTCATAGTTTTATATCCCTCGCAAAAGTTAAGGCTTCCTTTTGAAAAAGCGCGGGCGCCATCTTTTGGCCCCTTGCCCTGCGCGAAATCCGTCACTTCCTCTATTTTCAAAAACAAGCCCTGAAAATTTATTACAAACATTGTAACATACACCCCGAAAAAATTCCAGTTTTTTAATCAAATTGAAACCATTTCCCCGTTTACTTTTCCCCGGGCAGACGGTATAATAAGAATGGCGCTTGCGCTGCCCGGCTTTTTTGTTTCCTGAAACTGCGGCAGGCTGCGCGGCGCAAATGCGAAAAGCGGGAAAGCCGCTCTCACGCAGCAAAAGCCCTCTGCGGGCATGGGAATGGAAGGGTTTTCTTTGGAAGCCTTGTTTGGAAGCGTGGGAAGCTAACGCAGGGGAGCGGCAGGACGATAAAACGGTAAAAAGCACGGCGCAGGCCGGCAGAGAGGATGGTAAAAGCATGAAGCATTTTTGGAAGTACGCGGTGGTGGCCGGGGCGGCCTCCCTGCTTTTGATTACAGGGCTGGGGGCCTGTTCCAAGCCGGAGGAGGATACTTCTTCCCTGCTTTCCTCAGCGGCGGAGGACGCCTCCCTGTTCCCGGCGGGCACCACCATGGGCGGGCGGAATATTGGCGGGAAAACCCTGGACGAGGCCCTGGATATCTCGAAGAAAGCCCTGGAGGAGGCGGTGAACAGCCTGGAAATCAGCGTGAAGTTCAAGGATGACACCATCCTGCTGCAAAAGGGGGATTTCGTTATCCAGGACGTGCTGGAAAAAGAGCTGCCAAAGCTTTTGGAAAACCGCAGCCCCCAGGAATATGCTCTGCCCTATGTGGCGGATTTGTCCCCCAGCGGCAGGCAGAAGCTGGAGGACGCGGCAAAAACCTGCTATGTAGAGGCCAAGGACGCCACAGTGGAAAGCTATAACGGGGAAAAGTTCTCCTTCACCCAGGAGCAGGCCGGCGTCAGGGTGGACATGGCCGCCACCCTGAAAAGCGTGCGGCAGCTTCTCTCCCAGAAGCATGACGGGGATATCCAGGCGGCCTTCCTGGAGACAAAGCCCAAGCTGACCCAAAGCTATTTAAACGAAAACTTTAAGCTCCTTTCCACCTACTCCACCACCTCCACCAACACAGAAAACGGCAACAGCAACATGCGCCTGGCCCTTTCCCACATAAACGGCACAGTTTTGGAGCCGGAGCAGGAATTTTCCTACAACACAGCCCTGGGCGACAGCACAGACCCCTCCCGGGGGTGGCTGCCTGCCGGAGGAATTAACGGCGGGGTGCTGGTGCAGATGTATGGCGGCGGCATCTGCCAGGGTTCCACCACCCTGTATAATGCCGCGCTGCTGGCGGGCATGGAAATTACGGCCCGGGAATGCCACAGCATGCCCTCTTCCTACTGTCCCATTGGCCTGGACGCTACGGTGGACTATGGGAACATTGACTTTAAATTTAAAAACCCCCTGGACGCCCCGGTGTATATTGCCGCCTGGATGGACAATGTGGATCTCCACGTAAGCTTCTTCGGGGTGTTCCCCAAGGAGTGGGATAAAATCAGCGTTTCCTCTGAGCAGACCGGCTCTTCCGGCCCTCTTTCCGAGGTGAGCTTTGTGGTGGACGCGGGCCTTGCCAAGGGGGCCTATAAGCGCAAGACCTCCGGGAACAACGGCTATTCCGCCAAGGCATACCGCACGTTCCTGAAGGGCGATGCCACTGTGCGAACAGAAGAACTGCCCTCTTCCTACTATCCGCCTACAGGCAAGGTGTTCATCATTGGGGAGGGCACAGACACCAGCAAGATAGACACCGGCAAGGAGGAGGGCAGCACCCTGCCTTCGCCCTCGCCCTCGCCCAAGCCCTCTGTTTCTCCCAGCCCCACGCCCACCATTAAGCCCAGCGAGCCTACGCCTCCTCCGGTAACCCCGCCTCCTGTCACGCCTCCCCCGGTAACCCCGCCCCCGGTTACACCGGATCCTGTGCCCAGCTTTAACCCGGATCCGCCTGTGTCCCAGCCCCCTGAAGGCGGGTCAGGAGAGGACAGCGACGTGCCCCAGGGATTCTTGGATTAGCGCGTATTGCAAAAGCCCGGGGCTTTCCGTACAAGAACGGCAGAAGAAGGAAGGTATCCCCTCGTCCGGGCGGCGGGGGGATACCCCTGTGAATATAGGAAGAAAGGAGCGGTACAGGACAGAAAAGGCTGCTTTGCAGGTGCCCTGTATCCAGTGGCAATGAAGATGAAAGATGGATTTTTCCGGGTGGCGGCCGCCACCCCGGCTGTGCAGGTTGCAGACGTGGACTTTAACAGGCAGGGCATTTTGGAGCTGATTGGAAAAGCGGCGGGGGAGGGCTGCGGGGCTGTGTGCTTCCCGGAGCTTTCCCTCACAGGATATACCTGCGGCGATCTTTTCCGGGAGCGCACCCTTCTGGCAGCGGCAGAGCGTGGCCTGGCCCGCCTGCTGGAGGACACAAGGGAGTTGGACATCCTCTGCGCTGTGGGGGTGCCTGTGGCCCTGGAGGGCGCTTTGTATAACTGTGGTGCTGTGTTCCACCGGGGCAGGCTTTTGGGGCTTATTGCCAAGGAGAGCATTCCCAATTACAGCGAGTTTTACGAAATGCGGTATTTCACCCCTGCCTGCCCGCCCAGGGAGGTGGTTTTTGCCGGACAGCAGACTGTGCTGGGCAAGGGGCTTCTGTTCCCCTGCGAGAATGTAGAGGGGCTGTGCGTGGCCGGGGAAATCTGCGAGGACTTGTGGGGCGTTGTGCCGCCAAGCGCCAAGCTGGCCCAAAACGGCGCCACACTGCTTTTCAACCTCTCCTGCAGCGACGAAACCATTGGCAAGGCGGAATACCGCCGGGATTTAGTGAAAATGTGGTCGGGCCATCTGCTGGGGGCCTATGTATACGCGGACGCGGGGCCGGGGGAATCCACCACGGACATGGTGTTTGCGGGGCATGACATCCTTGCGGAAAACGGCACTGTGCTAAAGGAAAGCAGCCTGTTTTCCAGAGGGCTGGTTATAGAGGAAATTGACCTGGAGCGCCTTTTGCAGGAGCGGCTGCGGATGAATACCTGGCAGCCCCGGCAGGACAGGGACGTGGTGCGCATTCCCTTTGCCTATAAGGCGGAAACCCTGGAAAGTTTTGTGCCCCGGCGGGACTTCTCCCGGTTCCCCTTTGTGCCAGAGGACAAGGCCTGGCTTTCCGACCGCTGCCGGCTGATTCTCACCATGCAGAGCCAGGGCCTTGCCACCCGGCTTTCCCACATCCATGGCAGCAAGGTGGTAGTGGGCCTTTCCGGGGGGCTGGATTCCACCCTGGCCCTTCTGGTGTGCGTTCGGGCCTTTGACAGCTTGGGCCTTGACCGCAAGGGGATTCTGGCGGTGTCCATGCCCTGCTTTGGCACCACAGGCCGCACCAAAAGCAATGCCCAGCGCATTGCCGAGGAGCTGGAGGTGGAGTTTCGGGAAATCAGCATTGAGAAGGCGGTTTCCCAGCACTTTGCGGACATTGGGCAGAACCCGGAAACCCTGGACGTTACCTTTGAAAATGCCCAGGCCCGGGAGCGCACCCAGGTGCTGATGGATTTAGCCAACCAGCGGGGGGCGCTGGTGATTGGCACAGGGGATTTGTCCGAGCTTGCCCTGGGCTGGGCCACCTACAATGGCGACCACATGTCCATGTACGGCGTGAATGGTTCCATTCCCAAAACCCTGGTGCGCCATCTGGTGCGCCATGAGGCGGAGCACTGCCCGGAGACGGAAAGCGGGAAGCGCCTGCAAAAGGCCCTGCTGGATGTGCTGGACACCCCGGTAAGCCCGGAGCTGCTGCCTCCCAGGGACGGGGAAATCGCCCAGAAAACGGAAGAGCTGGTAGGGCCTTATGAGCTGCACGACTTTTTCCTTTTCTACATCCTGCGCTATGGCTTTTGCCCCGGGAAAATTTACAGGATGGCCTGCCGGGCTTTCCAGGGGGAATACAGCCGCGCTGTTATCAAGAAGTGGCTTGTCTCCTTCTACCGCCGGTTTTTCTCCCAGCAGTTTAAGCGTTCCTGCCTGCCGGACGGGCCAAAGGTTGGCTCTGTCACCCTTTCCCCCCGGGGAGACTTCCGGATGCCCAGCGACGCCTGCGCCGCCCTCTGGCTGGAAGAAGCAGAGAGACTGTAAAGCTTCCGGGAAATCGGGCAGCGATAAACCTGTATATCTTTGTTATGAGAGCGTGCCTACAAAAAAGCGCATCCCTTAGGGCGGCACTCATAAGACAGTATTGGAAATGTTTTCGGGAAACGGCGTAGCTTGCGGGCTATGCCGTTTCTCCACTTTTCAGGTTATTCAGCAAAGACGCAGGAAGTATTCCCACAAGGTCATAAGAAATGTCAATCTGCTGTTCCCTATGTCCCTTTGACTTATCCGGCGCATGAACGTACACCGCCTTTACCATGTCATTTAAGACAGCGGGCGTTAATTCGTCCAAGTCAAGATATTTCCGCACTTTGCTGATGAACCTGTCAATGTTCTCTGTCTGTTCTTCCTGTTCGTTAATTTCTTCATTCAATCGCAACAGCTTTTCCCGCAGTTCTTCCTGCTCCTGTTCGTAATCGTCAGAGAGCATTTGAAATCTGCTGTCAGATAATTTCCCGCCTACGTTGTCCTCGTAAATACGCTTGAATAATCGGTCAAGTTCCTCTATCCGCCGTTCTGCTTGCGTCAGTTGCCGCCGCTTCGCTGCCAGTTCTTTTTTCGCTTCGGCTTTCTGTTTCGCACCCATAGCTTTTCGGAATTGTTCTTCATGGTTAGCGACACAGGCAATCGTCAATTTCATGTGAGCGAGTACGCCCTGTTCCAAGACAACAGCGCGGACAAAATGAGTAGAGCAATCGTCTTTCCCTTTGAGCCTTGAAGTAGAGCAGACGAAATGGTCTTGCCTTGCTTCAAAGTTCTTGCTTGTGCAGTAATACAGCTTTTCGCCGCAATCGGCACAGCGCACAATGCCGGAAAACATATTTGTCTTTCCTGTCCTCGTCGGGCGTCGTTTGTTTTTCCGTAGTTCCTGCACCCTCGCCCATGTGTCGGCGTCAATGATTGCTTCGTGGGTATTCTCAAACACAAGCCATTTTTCCTCTGGATTGTAACAGGTTTTCTTGCTCTTGTAGGACTGTTTATAGGTCTTGAAGTTCACTGTATGCCCTTGATATTCTGGACGCTCCAAAATGCCTGATACTGTCTTGTTATCCCAATCATAAAGATTGTCCGGCGGCGCGTTCCTCGTTGCCCTGCCTGTCTGCTGAAAATAGGTTGTTGGCGTTATGACTTTATCTTCTTTCAGAATACGGGCAATCTGCGACGGCCCGTAACCGTCCAGACAAAGAGCGAATATCCGCTTGACTACTTCGGCAGCTTCTCCGTCCACAATCCACCGTTTCCTGTTGTCCGGGTCTTTCATGTAGCCATAGGGCGGATTTGTGCAGAGGTGTTCTCCTGCTTCTCCCTTTGACTTCATCACAGCGCGGATTTTCTTGCTTGTATCCTTTGCGTACCATTCATTGATGATATTCAAAAAGGGGGTAAAGTCGCTGTCCTGTTGGTTTGCGCTGTCTATGCCGTTGTTGATAGCGATAAACCGAACACCCTTTTCCACAAACAGGACTTCGGTATAAAATCCTACTTTCAGATAATCACGACCAAGCCGCGACATATCCTTGACAATCAGCGTTGCCACTTCTCCGTTTTCAATTCGTTCCAGAAGTTCGCTCCAACTCGGACGGTTGAAGTTTGTTCCAGAATACCCGTCGTCCACGAAAAACGCAGTATTTGAGAAATGATTTTCTTTTGCGTATTTACTTAAAATCGCCTTTTGATTAACAATGCTGTTGCTGTCGCCCTGCAATTCGTCGTCGCGCGATAAGCGGCAATAGAGGGCGGTAATTTTGCCAGACTGCCTTAACATAGTTTCTGCTCCTTTCATCGGCGGGCAGTCTGCCAATACAGGATTGCTTACCCCTATTTTATCGGCTCCGGCATTTTTAATCAACATCTTTTTTGCCCTGTTCCTGCTCCATAAGGCGTAAAACCTTGTGAGGCAGGCTCCTTTCTCCGTCATAGCTGCCCGTAAAGCGGTAGAGCGTCCTGCCGGATTTTATTGTTACTTCATGCGTTGGTAATTCTTGAAACAGCGGATTTTCCACTACAATATGCCCATCCTTGATTTTTCGTTTCCGTTCCATTCCTTTCCCGTCCTTTCCTTGTTTTGTAATGTGATAAGTTTCGCAGCAAGCATAGGAAAAGAGTACCCTTTTCCGAAAATGCGTTGCATTTTGCTTGTTGGGAAGTATCCCAACCCCTCTCAATTTTTCTTTCATTACCTACTACACCGCGCATGGCGATTTTGCCAAAGATTTAAGAAAAAATTTAGCTTTTTTATTTCTATCTCTCCCCAAATGGCATAAAAAGCAATTTGCTTCATTTTCGAAAGTTTTCCGCAACTATCTTTGAGAAATCTGCTATCATCAATTCTGTTGACTTTGAATAGCTTCCATGTTACAATATTTTTGCTTGTCAGAGGACTTGCAATCGAATAAGATTGTTGAAGTGGGATAAGACCATTTGGGGCTTTATCCCACTTCTTGTTTTATGTAGCGGGATAAAGCTGAAAGGGCTTTATCCCGCTTCCTTTATGGGAGGTATCTTGATGAACACAAAAACAAAATCTTTATTTGCTTACATCTTCCCTGCATTGGGTGGATTATTTGTAACTTATCTTTACAACGTTATGGACGGAATCTTTGTCGGGCAAGGCGTCGGCTCGGCTGCGTTGGGGGCTGTCAATATTGGTGTTCCGTTTATCACTTTTGTTGTTGCTATCGCAGCCATGTTCCCTATGGGCGGCGCAACTGTTGTTGCTATCAGAATGGGGCGGGGAGATAAAGACGGTGCAAATCATGCTTTTATGACGGCATTTTCTTTAACTGTTCTGCTTTCCATATTGCTTATGGTTGTGGGTATGGCATTTTCTCAGCAGATTGTTGATTTAAGCGGTGCAGGAAAACTAAGTGAAGAAATGCGGAAAATGTCAGCAGATTATTTGTTTTATTATTCTGCTTTTTCCATTCCTATGCTCATGAGTACCTGTCTTTCTGTTTTTGTCAGAAATGACGGATCACCTGCTCTTTCCTTTGCAGGAATGTGCGTAGGTGCAGCAGCAAATATCTTTTTGGATTGGCTGTTTATCTTCCCGTTAGATATGGGTGTGATTGGCGCGGCAGTTGCGTCCGGTTTGGGGCAGGTTCTTTCCGTCCTTGTCCTGCTTTCCCATTTCGTGCGAAAAAAGGGCGAACTGCGGATTAAGCCATTCAAAATTGATTTTTCACTGATGAAAAAAATATGCAAGCGTGGTGTGCCAGAAGCCGTTACGCAACTCACAACACCTGTTACCGCACTTTGCTATAATCTTATGTTGGCAAGCCTAATAGGGGATATTGGCGTATCTACCTTTAGCGTTTTGAGTTTTATTTACTCTCTTGCAAACGCTATCCTTTCTGGTGTAGCGCAAGGTTTACAGCCTCTTTGGGGGCATTGTTACGGCAAGCAAGATACAGCGGAAATAAACTGGTATTTCCGTTGCGGAATTATCATTAACAGCATTTTGTCAATTTTAATATACGGAGCATTATTTATTTTTGATAAGCCCGTAATTTGCATATTTAATCAGGACCCCGACCTTGTACAAACAGCTTCGGCAGCTTTGCCATTATTTAGCCTGTCCTTTATCCCTATGGCACTGAACCTTATTTACACAGCATTTCTGTTTTCGACAAAAAGAACAGGATCGGCAAATGCCATAGCAATTAGCAGAGGTATTGTGCTGAAAGCACTTGCCATTTTCTGTATTCCTATACTCTTTGGAAGCGACGCTATTTGGATTGCTCCATTTGTGGCAGAAATCTTGACTCTTATACTTGCTATCGGGCTATGTAAAACAACGAAATTAATCTATCAATAACTTTTCTAAGGATATGACGGTATCGAGGAGGTGTCGCCATGTCCTTTTTATTTTTTAAGTATAATTTGTTAAAAAAATCCAATACAAGGCATTGTATCCGTCTGCCCGTCAATATGAATTATCTATTCATTTAGTATGTCTTGATAATTCATATTATTGGAACGGCTTCAGGAACCTGATAATCATGTATTACCCAAACACTCATGTGGCTTTATGTCGCATGGGCGTTTGTTGTAATAGCCCCCTACTGGGAAGAAAGGGGGTGATGAAAAAATGAGGTATTCTGAACAATTCATGGAGCATATCGAATATGCCTTTGCCGCCTTTTGCAGAACTGTTCTCCGTAACGCGGCAATCAGCGCATACCGCGATTTTGGACGGAAGCAGAAGCGGGAAGTATCGCTTGACTATCTGATGTCCGAAACGCACTTTGAGCCGTTCACGACAGACAATTACTTTGAGCAATACGACATTCCAACTGTTTTTGTTGTGAAAGGGCAGAAAATTGTTGTGGCAAGCAAACGGTTAGCGGACGCATTAGCCAGATTGCCAGAACAGCGGCGCGCTGTCCTGCTGATGTATTTCTTCCTCGGTTACACTGATACAGAAGTCGGGAACGAGTACGGGCGGAGCAGAAGCACAGCGAATTACTGGAAACACGCGGCATTAAAGCAGTTGAGAAAGGAATGGTTGAAATCAGAACATGAGGAGCAAGAAGCTGATACCCTTTGAAGTCATTGAAAAAGCTGTCGCTGGAGAACCGGAAGCCATAGATGCGGTATTGCGGCACTATGCCGGACATATCAAATACCTGTCTACCTATCGGGGACATATCAATGACGATATTCAAGACAGTCTGAAAGCACAGCTTATCAAAGCTATCCTGCAATTCCGTTTTGACAGGTAGGCAGTAGCAAAGCCAGAAAAAGCCGTCAAGGATAAAATGCACGCTTGCGCGTCCTTGACGGCTTTCCCTGTCTTTGCTGTTAGGAGGCTAAGAGAGCGTAAGCGGATAAACCGCTTACGCTCTCAATCCATTATGGAATGTGTTACGCGATAGAGTGCTTTTCTCGCTTGATTTAAGCGGCATTACAGCGGCGATAGGGGCAGGCACAATGTTTTATACTCCCACCCTTAAAAATGGCGTTCTATTGCGTAACATAGCAAACGATATTTCTTTGTGTTGCTATTTCCATTCCATTCCTTTCCGGCGGCTCTGCCGCTTCTTTTGGAAAGGGATTAAGGGAAAGGAAAGGAAAGGATAGGAATGGAATCGGTATTTGATTAAATCCGTATTTGGTTTTTCTTTAGTTATTTATATCTTTATTTAATTGCGTTGGATTTTCCAACGTAGGCTTTTCCAACATAGGGCAATCCGAGATAGGCGGTCTATGCTCCGCCGGATAATTACCGCGGTTTTGTTACGCAGTAGAAAGGCGTTTTTGAGGGAAAAGGTATAAATCCCTTGCCGCATGGGAAATGCGCCCACAAAGCCGCCTGTATCAATGCTTTTTCAGCCCCTACTGCGTAACAAGGGGCATGAAAAAAGCGGGCAAGAAACGCTTTGTTTCTCACTCGCCTTTTTCTGCACCCCGTATGACAGCTACCCTATTTCAGTTTGTTGGTTGATACTGTTTTATGAGTAGCTACCATTATGGGATGCGCTTTTTTCTATCCATCTGTCTTTTACTCGCCGTCTTTGTCGTGATGACAGCCACAACCGCAGCCGTCTTCATCCTCATCTTCGTCAAAGTCGAACTCCAGGGTTTCGCCGCAGCCGGGGCAGACAATGCTTCCCTCTTCCAGCAAATCGTCTGTAAGCTCAATGGTATCCCCGCAGCTAGGGCAGGTTACCTCAAACTCTGCGCCGTCGAAATCATCTATATCCCCGTGATGGTGGCAAGAGCAGCCGCCTTCCAGCTCATAGAAGTCCTCTTCCACATTGCCCAGATCTTCGTCTATTTCATCCACCTGCTCGCTCAGCTCTGCAAAGCCATCCTCCAGCTCCTCCACGGAGAGGCACAGATCGTCCAGCAGCTCCACCATGGCGTTTAAAACCTTTGTTTCCTTGGCGTTGGGGTCAAGCTCCAGGCCGTCCATCAGGCCCCGGATGTAAGAAGCGCGCTCTGAATTTGTCATGACAGTTCCTCCTTTTGCCACCCTGTTTGGCGGCGCTTAATGGATGTAGGGGCGTTATGCGCGCTCCATGTACTCGCCGGTGCGGGTGTCGATGCGGATTTTCTCGCCCTCGTTGATAAACAGGGGCACGCGCACCTCGGCGCCTGTCTCCAGAGTGGCAGGCTTCAGGGTGTTGGTGGCGGTGTTGCCTTTCACGCCAGGTTCTGTGTGGGTAACTTCCAGCTCCACAAAGTTGGGAGGCTCCACGCCGAACACGTCGCCCTTGTAGGACAGCACCTTGCACACCATGTTCTCCTTCACAAACTTAAAGCTGTCCCCCAGGATGCTGCTGTTGATAGGGGCCTGCTCATAGGTTTCGTTGTCCATGAAATAGTACAGGTCGCCGTCATTGTACAGATACTCCATATCCTTTCTCTCTACAAAGGCAGTGGGATACTTTTCGTCGGGGCTGAAGGTGCGCTCCACCACAGCGCCTGTGATGACGTTGCGGATTTTGGTGCGCACAAAGGCCGCGCCCTTGCCGGGCTTTACATGCTGGAATTCAATGATGGAATACACGGAACCGTCCATTTCAAAGGTGGCGCCGTTTCTGAAATCGCCTGCTGTGATCATATGCAAAAACCTCCAAAGCTATACTGATTACTTCCACGTACAACTGTCTCTCTGCTTATTTTACCCTATCCCGCCTGGTTTTTCAAGGGAAAACGTCCTTTAGGGGCACTTTTTTTCCAAAAAGAAACCACTTAGAAGCTGTACCGATAGGATTGGTGCGAAAATTTCCCGAAAAGGTTTGTGGAGGAGCCTATTGGTACAGCTTCTTACAGCTCCATAAGCTCCTTGGGGGACTTGGTGAGGGAGCGGCAGCCCTCCTCGGTGATAAGCAGCATGTCCTCAATGCGCACGCCATACTTGGCAGGCACATAGATGCCAGGCTCGTCGGTTATCACCATGCCAGGGGCGCAGGGCGTTTTGTCCAGGTGGGAGAACCGGGGCCACTCGTGTATCTCAAAGCCCACCCCATGGCCCAGGCCATGGCCAAAGGTGCTGGGATAGTCCTTTTCAATGATGTCCCGGGCAATCTTGTCCACATCGCAGCAGGGCATACCGGGCTTCACCTGGTCGATTACCGCCATGTGGGCCTTGAGCACTGTCTCATATACGGCCCGCTGCTCGTCAGACACCTTGCCCAGGGCCACAGTGCGGGTCATGTCGGAGTGGTAGCCGTCTAACAGGGCGCCGGTATCCATGGTGATAAAGTCGCCCTTATGCACCTGGTTGTCGGAGGGGACGGCGTGGCACTGGGATCCGTTCTTTCCCGCCGCCACAATCAGCTCAAAGGCTACGTTCTCCGCCCCGTTCTTCCGCATGAAGAACTCAATTTCCAGGGCTAAATCCCGCTCTACAGCCCCTTCCTTGATAAAGGGCAGGATGTGCTGGAAGGCCGCGTCTGTAATGGCCTGGGAGGCCTCGATCTTCTTGACCTCCTCCGGGGATTTTATCATCCGCTGATCCCGGATGGCATCGTCCAGGGTCTTGTCCAGCACGCACTCTGCGCCCTGCTTTTCAAAGGCCTCCTGGAATTTCCGGGACTGGGCCACAGAGAGCTTGTCCACCTCCAGAAAGACTTCCTTAATGCCGTGCTTGCCAAGCAGTTCGCACAGGACGGTGTTCAAGTCCTTAAAGCCCACCACTTCGCAATATTTCGCCTGATACCGGGCCGCTTCCTCATAGCGGAAATCCATCAGCAGGTAGGCGGCTCCGCTTGTCACCAGCAAAGCCCCGTCTGTGGCAGGGAACTGGGTGAAATACCGCCGGTTGCGCTCGGAAAACACCAGCGCCGCCTTTTGACTGTCGCCGTTTATCACTCGTTTTGCAAGGCGCTCTATAGGGTTTTTCATTTCAAAACATCCTTTCGCACTGTAAATTTTTTCCGCAGGCCCTGCTCAAGGCAGCGCCGCACCCGGAAGGTAAAGCCTTCCTCCGGTTCAATAGGTGCCAGCAGCACTGACTTCATGCCGCAGAGGTTGGCGCCCACCACGTCGGTAAAAATCTGATCCCCGATAATGGCACAGGCCCGCCGCTTCACGCCCAGCCGCCGCCTGGCCCGCAAGTACCCAAAGGGCAGGGGCTTTATGGCAAAGCTGATAAAATCCAGCCCGAATTTCCGGGCGAAAGGCCCCACCCGCTTTTTATAATTGTTGGAAACGATGATGACCCGGAATCCCCGCCCCACCATTTCTTCAGCCCATTCCACTGCCCCGGGGATAGGGGTGTGGGAGGTGTAGGTGGCGATGGTGTTGTCCACGTCCAGCAGCAGGGCTTCCACGCCCAGGCTTTCCAGGAATTCCGGGGTTAGCTGCGTCACTCTGGCCCTCATAGCAGTGGGCCGCAATAGTCCCATAGGTACGCTCCTTCTCAAAAATGCGCCTGCGCCCAGCGCCCCGGCCCGCAAACCAGCGGCCCAAAGGGCCGCTGCCGCGCCTGGAGGCGCGGGCGGGGGCGTGCCCCCGGTTTGCGGGTCGGGGCAGCCGGGAACTTTCCGGAAACAAAAAAGCGGGCAGCAAAGCCCGCTTTCCGTCAGAAAGGTTTGGAGCAGCGCTTACTTATACTTGCGTTTGCGAGCTGCTTCTGACTTTTTCTTGCGCTTGACAGAGGGCTTTTCATATGCCTCTCTCTTGCGGACTTCCTGGATGACGCCCGCCCGGGCGCACTGCTTTTTGAAACGGCGCAGCGCACTGTCCAGCGATTCATTATCCTTGAGCCTGATCTCAGCCATGTATATCCCTCCCATCCGCCCAAAGGCAGGGGTCTCTGTCGTGTAATACAACACAAATAATTATATCCGCAAACTACCTGCTTGTCAACCTTTAATTTCTTTCGATTTTGTAAACACCCCGTGAACTTTATGAAAACCAGGGCAGAAGCGGGGCCTTTCCCGCTAAGGGAAATCCCCCGCCTGTAAGCAGGGGATTTCCAAAAAGGCGTAAAGCTTATGTCAAACCCTTTAGAACCTGTATTCATAATCGAAATTGCCGGATGAGCGGGAATTTTTGAAGCCAATCAAGGCAAATGTTCGCAGCAAGGCTGTCGCCTTGCAAGAAAATTTAACATAGAGTGGCTTCAAAAAGGCCGCTTAGACGGTGGTTACAGGTTGTGAATACAGGTTCTACAGCCCCAGGCGCTCAAACTGCTCCGGAGGCGCGTCGTTTTCCTTCAGCAGCGCTGCCATCAGCCCTTCCAGCCGGGCTTTCTGGGCTTCATCCTCTATGGGGTGCTCCTGGGAAGGATCGGCCTGCAAATCGAAGAGCAGATCCCCATAGCCATGGCCGCCGCCAAAATTCCCGTCAGGCTCCATCTGCATAACAGGCGCGCCCTTTGTAAAGGAGAAAGGCGTGTGCCACTTCATGGACTGCAGGGACTCTTCACTAAAGAAGCTTGCCATATGGGTGGGCATCATGGTGTATTCGTAAAGGGGCTGGTTTTCCGGGGCGGCCGGGGCCTTCATCAGCACATACCGCCCGTCTGTACAGCAGAGCATGCCCCCGTGTATGCCGAAAAGGGCCGCCTCCCGCACAGGCTGTTCCTTCTGGAGAACCTTGCCCAGGTCTTTGCCCAGCATGTCCTTGGGCACAGGAATCTGGAAGAAGCGTAAGAGGGTTACCGGCAGGTCGATGGTCTGCACCAGGGCCTCCCGCCGCTCCCCCTTTATCCCGCAGCGGGGATCCCAGATGAACAGGGGGATATGGGACACTTCCTCGTACAGGGGCATGTAATTTTTAGCCCAATAGCCATGCTCTCCCAGCATGTAGCCATGGTCTGTGTTGACAATGAGCATGGTGTCCTTCCACATGTCCTGCTCGTCCATCACGTCCAGCACCCGGCCTAACTGGGCATCGCACATGGACAGCAGCGCTTTATAGTTGCGCCTGCCCTCTGCCACCTCCTCCGGGGATTCCTTCACCATGGCATAGTCGGGCCAGTCAAAGCGCTTGCCCGCGTACTCTGTGGGGTACAGCTCCTTATATTTGTCATAGGTGAAGAAAGGCTCGTGGGGGTCAAAGCACTCAATTTGCAGGAACCACTTGTCCGCGTCCCTGTTCTGCCGCAAAAACGCAATCCCCGCATCAAAGCATTTCACCTGGGGATGATCTTTCTCCTGCTGCATAAAGCTGCGGTTCACCACGTCCTGCCGGTAGAGCATCCCCCGGTAGCCGTCAAAGCTGATAAGGTTGGGGTCTTTGTCCTCCACCCCGCCTATCACCGCCTTCCAGCGATCCCCCTCCTGGCCCCGGAAGTTTTCCCAGGTGGCATAGCGGGTGTGGTAGGTGCCGCCGCCGTCCTCCCAGTAGTGCCCGTGGTCGCTGATGAGATGGGAATGTATACCGTTCTGCCATAAAATCTGGGGCATGGAGTCGTCAAAAGGCTCGATAGGCCCCCAGCTTCTGTGCAGGAAATTGTACCGCCCGGTGTGCAGCTCCCGGCGGGCAGGCATACAGGGCAGGCTGCCCGCGTAGCAGCTTTCAAACTGCACTGTGCGCTGCTGCAAGCGCAGGAAATTGGGGGTTAAGGATTCTGTGCAGCCGTATGCTTCCAGCATGTGGCGGTTGAGGGAATCGAACATAACCATGATTGCGCGCATATAGCTCCTCCTCTCTTTAATGTGTTTATCGTCTTAATTCCGGTTTTTCTTTAGGCTTTGCCTGAAGATGGGAAAATGCAGGATTTTTCCGCAGAGCTTGCATTTTGGTGATGGATGCTCACAATCCAAATGTGAACAAACAATTAAATTACAAAACTGTTCGCTGCAAACCCGCTGTTTTGTAAACGGATTGTCATCTTTGTAACCATATTGTTGTTTTTGGCCGGAAACGGGGAACGCCGGATGTTGGCCCAGCTTTCCAACAGCTTCTACGCCAGACTGTAATTGGCGGCAAAGTTCTCGTCCCAGTTCTTCTCCAGGGCTTCCCGCCACCTGAGGGCCTTTTCCGTCAGCTCTTTTGTAAGCTCCGGCAGCTCCTCCGCCAGGTTGCGGGTTTCGCCGGGATCGGCTTCCAAATCGGACAGGAACACAGGGGCCTGCACAGGCTCCCCTTCCACCAGCACGCCGTTTAAAACCAGCTTATACTTGCCATGGCGTACAGCGGTCTGCCCGTCCATTTCCCAGAAAATATCCTCGTGGGGGCTTTCCGCGCCTTGGGTGAGCACCTCCTGCAGGGGAGCGCCGTCCAGGGTGTATGCTTCCGGATTTCCCCCGGCCCAGCTCAGCAGGGTGGGGAACACGTCCATGGCGCCGCAAGGCTCTTTGATAACCTGCCCGGCGGGGATAACCCCGGGCCAGGAGAAGATGCCCGGCACCCGGACGCCCCCCTCAAAGAGGCTGTATTTATGGCCTTTAAAGCCGCCGGTCTGCCCGCCGTAATAGGGGTCGGGGGTGCCGTCCAGCCAGTTGCGGGACTCCCGGGAGGGGCCGTTGTCGCTTTGGAAGAAAATGCAGGTGTTTTCATATTCCCCGCAGCGCTTCAGTTCGTCTAGTATCTCCCCCACGCCGTCGTCCACCGCCGCAATCATGGCGGCCATCACCTGCCTGTCCCAGGGCAGGTGGGCAAAGCGGGCCATATATTTTTCCGGGGCGTGCATGGGGTAATGGGGGGCATTATAACCCACATAGAGGAAGAAAGGCTCCTGCTTCCCTGCGTGGCCCCGGATGCTCTCCACTGCCTTTTCCGTAATAAGCTCTGTCATGTAGCGGCCGTTCTCCCGCACCTCTTTTTCGTTTTCCCACAGGTCGTGGGTGGGGTCGGTGTGGCCGTCTGCCATGCCCCAGTAGAAAATGTGGGAGTAATAATCCACGCACCCGGCCATGAAGCCGTAAAAATCATCAAAGCCGTTCTGGTTGGGGCGGCACTCGTCCTTCAGCCCCAGGTGCCATTTGCCCACCAGGGAGGTTTTATATCCCTGGCCCTTTAAGGCCGCGGCAATGGTGGGCACCTTGGGGGTCAGGCCCGAGGCCTTCCTGTGCCCTGCCAGAATGGCCCGCACCCCGGCATTGCCGGGATAGCGGCCTGTGAGCAGGCAGGCCCGGGAAGGGGAGCACACAGGGCTGCCGGAATACCAGTCGGTAAACCGCGCGCCGGAGGCTGCCAGCCCGTCAATGTGGGGGGTGACAAAGTCCTTGCTGCCCATACAGGACAGATCCCCATATCCCTGATCATCTGTCATAATGACAATAAAATTCGGTTTTTTAGCCAAAGCTTCCGTCTCCTTTCAGCGGTAGATGGACACGTCCACCAGAGGGCCGTCCCCCTCTTTGGCGTGCTCATACAAAAAGCATTTTACCTGCCTGTCGCCTATCACATAGTTTTCCGGCTTTTCCTTCCGGCAGCGGTCTGTAGCCCTGGGGCAGCGGCTTGCAAAGGGGCACTGCTTCATGTCCCCTGTCAAGTCCGGCAAATCCTCGCTGGCGTGTATCTCCAGCTTTTCCTCCCGGAAAGGCTCCGGGGTGCTGGAAAGCAGCAGGACGGTGTAGGGGTGCAGGGGGCTTTGGATGATATCGTCTGTGCCGCCCTGCTCCACGCAGTTGCCGGCGTACATGACCACCATGCGGTTTGCCATATACCGGGCAGAGGCTAGGTTGTGGGTGATGTAGAGATAGGTGAGGCCTTCCTTTTTCTGTAAGTCCAGCATCAGGTTCATAATGTCAATGCCAATGGACACGTCCAGCATGGAGGTAGGCTCGTCGGCTACCAGGATGGAGGGCTTCACCGCCAGGGCGCGGGCAATGACAATGCGCTGGCGCTGGCCGCCGGAAAGCTGGTTGGGGTGCTTTTCCATGAAGTCAGTGGCAGGGGTGAGGCCTACGGTTTCAAACAGCTCCACCACCCTCTCCCGCACCTGGGCCGTGCTTAGTTCCGGATAGTGCAGCTCCACCGCCCGGCCCACAATGCGGCCCGCCTTATGGGCGGGGTTTAAAGAGCCGAAGGGATCCTGGAAAATCATCTGCACCTCCTTGCGGAAGCGGCTCACATCCTTTTTCCCTGTGTGGCCGGTTACGTCCATGCCGTTTACGGAGATGCTGCCCTCTGTAGGCTCATACACCTTGCACAGCATTTTCGCCATGGTGGACTTCCCGCAGCCGGACTCTCCCACCACCGCCAGGATTTCCCCCTTGCGTATCTCAAAGCTCACATCGTCCACAGCCTTTAGGCTGGCCTTGCCGAAAAGGCCCTGGCGCTTGACGAAATATTTCTTTACATGGTCAAACTTTACCGCCACATTTTCCATTTACCCTACCTCCTTTGTAAGCCTGTGGTAGCAGGCGCAGCTATGCCCGCGCCCCAAATCCTCCAGCGCCGGCGGGGCTGACAGGCAGTCCTCCTGGCGGCGGGTGCAGCGCTCGTAGAACAGGCAGCCCTGGGGCGGGGTGATTAAATCCGGCACGCTGCCGGGGATGCCGCTCAGTTCCTTGCGAGGCCCCACCAAAGAGGGGAAGGCCCGCAAAAGCCCGCTGGTGTAGGGGTGCGCCCCGCCCTGGAGCAGCTCTCCCACAGGGGAGATTTCCGCCATGCGCCCGGCATACATAATGGCAATGCGGTCGCACATTTCCAGCATCAGGGGCAGGTCGTGGGTGATGAACAGCACAGAGAAGCCCATCTTTTCCTTCAGCTCCTGTATCCTGCGGATGATGTTATACTGCACCACCACGTCCAGGGCTGTGGTAGGCTCGTCGAAAATCACCAGATCCGGCTGCAATGCCAGGGCCATGGCGATAACCACCCGCTGGCGCATACCGCCGGAAAGCTCGTGGGGGTATGCCTTAATACGGGCGGGGTCGATATTCACCAGCTTTAAAAGCTCCCCGGCCCGCTCCAGGGCCGCCTTGCGGGGAAGCTTTTCGTGGGCCAGGATGGCGTCCATCAACTGGCTGCCAATGGTGACCACAGGGTTCAGGTTGTTCATGGCGCTTTGCAGCACCATGGAGGATTTTTCCCAGCGGAAGGTGCGCAGCTCCTCCTTGGTAAAGGCCAGCACGTTTTTGCCGTTGAACGCAATGGTTCCGCCTGATATGCGGGCCGCGCCCTTTAAAAGCTGCATGATGGAGAAGGCCACTGTGGATTTCCCGCAGCCGGACTCCCCGGCAAGGCCGAAGAACTCGCCCTTATGGATGTCAAAGCTTACGTCCGTTACGGCCTGCACCTCCCCTCTGTCCGCTGTGTAGCGGACATTGAGATTTTTTACAGACAATACGATTTCCCGGTTTTCCATGGTTTCCATCCTTTCCCCGTCACAGCTTCACGGCGCCGCCCCGGTCGTTTGCGTAGATATCCAGGAACGAGTTGCCGATAAGCATAAAGCTGAAGCCTAAGGTTGCGATGCACAGGCCGGGGGGCAGCATCCACCACCAGGCGTTGTATAAAATGGCGTTGTTGTCAAAGGACACGGAGAGCATCTGGCCCCAGCTTATAAGGGAAGGGTCGCCCAGGCCCAAAAAGCTCAGAGTGGCTTCCGTAAGCATGGCGGAGGTTATCACCATCACCATGTTGGCTGTGACCACAGGGATAATGTTGGGCAGGATTTCCCGGAACATGATTTCCAAAGTGCCCATGCCCTGCACCTTTGCCGCGTCCACATATTCCCGGCGGGCCTCCGACAGGGTTTGGGAGCGGATGCTGCGGGCCATCCACAGCCAGTTGAGGCCCCCGATAATGATAATCAGGTTCCAGATGCCCATGCTGGGCAAAAACGCCGCCAGCACAATCATAAAGGCCAGGGTGGGCACCACCAGGAACACGTCTACAATGCGCATCAGCACTTCTCCTGTGCGCCCGCCCTTATAGCCTGCCAGCAGCCCCACGAAAATGCCGATGAAGCTGGTGAGCAGCCCAGCCAGCACGCCTACGGACATGGTGACCTGGGTGCCGTACACCACCTGGGAGAAGATGTCCTGCCCATAGCTGTTCACCCCCAGGGGGTGGGCCAGGGAAGGCTTTTCCCAGGGCATGAAGCTGATATCCTTGGGCTGGTACGGGGCTATCAGGGGGGCAAACACTGCCACCAGGGCGAAGAACAGGAGGATGAAAAGCCCCACCTTGGCCCGGGTATTTTTCAAAAGGTATTTTTCCAGCATCAAGTAGCCGTCGGACTTCTGCCTTGCCGCCTTTTCTTTTTTCATAAGTAATCGCCACGCGATACGGGATCCGCACAAAAAGCCATAACGCTATGCCCTTTTGTGCCCGGTACCGTCCTTTCTTTGATATTTTTCACACGCCCGCGCTCCTTTCTCAGTCCAGGGATACCCGGGGGTCTATCAGCGGGTAAATTAAATCCGCCAGGAAGTTGATGGCCACCACGCTCAGGGCAATGATGGCAAAGCAGCCCTGCACCAGGGGATAATCGTGGCTTAGGATGGCGTTCATAATGGTTAGGCCAATGCCGGGATAGGAGAAGATAATCTCTGTGGCAATGGCGCCGCCCACCGCCTGGCCCAGGCTGAGCATCAGCCCGGTGAAGGAAGGGAGCAGGGCGTTGCGCAGGGCATATTTCGTCAGGATTTTGCTGCGCCGCAGCCCCTTTGCCTGGGCCAGCACAATGTAGTCCTCAGAGAACACCTGCAATATGTTGCTGCGCATCATAATCATGCGCCCGGCAAGGGACACAATCACCAGCGACAGCACCGGCAGGCAGGCGTGGTAGGCGATGTTCCCCGCCTTGGCCCAGAAATTGCCAAGCTCTGCCCCGGGGGTCATGGCGTGGCCCATGGGGAACCACCCCAGGTAATACCCCAGGCCCATGACCAGCAGCATGCCCACCCAGAAATAGGGGATGGACTGGATGTAGAAGGACGTGCCCACTGCCAGGTTGTCAAACCAGGATCCCTTTTTCAGGGCCGCCAGGGTGCCGATGATCCAGGCAATCAAAAAGGACAGCAGGGTGGAGATAATGACCACCAGCAGGGTCCAGGGGATGGCCTGGGTGATGATGTCGCTGACAGGGATGGGGAAGTTTGTGTAGGACACCCCCAGATCCCCCTGAAAAAGCCCGCCCAGATAGCGCGCATACTGCTCAAAGATGCTCTTGTCCAGGCCGAACTGCTCCCGCACCTGCTGGGCATACTCGGCAGAGCCAAGGGCGCTTTGGGACGCCAGGTATTCCGCCGGGTCGCCGCCCATCATGCGGGGCAGCAGGAAGTTGAAGGTAAGCGCCACCCACAGGGTGAACAAAGCGCTTATAAACCTTTTGCATACATATTTTACCGTGATGCCTTTCAAGCTTTCCTCCTCCTTTTTGAAAACAGAGGATACTCCCAGCCATCAGGAATATCCTCTTGCTTTCAGGTTTCACCTATATTTTATTTCCCCAAAAATCCAGTTTCAGGATTAGCCTACGGGCCGCACGTTGATAAGGTTGCGGTTGCTCTTGACAGAGGCCTCGTAATCCGTCCAGCCGGTAACGGTGGTGCCGTCATAGTAGGGGATGTGTCCGCTGGAGTTATACATGGGCAGGAACACATAGTCCTTTGCCAGCACGTCCTGCATCTGGTAGTACAGCTCCTTCAGCTTTGTCTCATCTGTCTCAGCGGAGGCCTGCTCCAGAAGGCTGTCCATCTCGTCGCTGCGATAACGGAAGTAGTTGAGACCGGGGGTGCTTTCGCCGGTGGGGGCGGTCATGGAGGAATTGAAGCAGCTATTCATAGCCGCATACGGATCCGGCGGGAAGTTGATGCCCATCTGCAGAAGGTCAAACTTGCCGGTCTGGGCAAGGGAGGTCAGCTCGGGCCAGGTTGCCAGCTTGGGGATGATTTCCACGCCCAGGTTCAAAAGCCACTGCTGAATCATGCCGGCTTCCATCTGCTGGGCAGGGGCGCCGGAAGCGTTGTGGTAGGTAAAGGACAGGCGCTTGCCGTCTTTCTGGTAGATGCCGTCGTCGCCCTTGGAGTAGCCAGCGTCCTCCAGCACCTTCTGGGCGGCTTCCAGGTCAAAGGTCAGGGAGTTTTTGGCGTCCTCGTTTACATAGTCGCCAAAGATGTCGGGCAGCCAGCCAACGCTGGTGGGCAGAACGCCGTTATACTCGCCGCGGGAGATAAGCTCGGACTGGTTGATGGCCATTGCCATGGCCTTGCGCACAGCCACGTCGGAGAGCAGCTCATTTTCATGGTTCACCAGCACGGAGAAGTTGCCAAAGCCCGCATAGATGTCCATCTGGGCGCCTTCCTTAGAGGTAAACTCCGGGATGCTGGACATAGCCATAGTGTTCAGGGTGCAGTCGATTTCACCGTTTAACAGCCCCAGGGTGGTGTTGGGAGAGGTGTTGTAGAGCACGATGAGGAGCTTGTCCACCTTGGGTGCGCCGTTCCAGTAGTCTTTAAAGGCGTTCAGCTCTACGGAGGTGCCTACGGTATACTTGTCATAGACGAAAGGCCCTGTGCCGATGGGGGTCTCATTGACGAAGTTTTCCGCGTCCTCCCCTTCCCAAATGTGCTTGGGCACAATCTTCACTCTGGTCAGGTACCGGGGCAGGGCCACGAAGGGCTGATTGCAGGTAAACACTACCTTGTCGCCGTCTGCCTTCACATCGGTCAGCTTGCCCCACAGGGCATACTGGTCAAAGGTGGGCACGTCTTTCAAAACCTGCATGGTGTAGGCCACGTCCTCCGCGGAGAAGGCGGTGCCGTCGTGCCACTTCACGTCCGGGTTGATGGTGAAGGTAAGCTCGGTGAAATCATCGTTCCAGGCATACTCTGTAGCCAGGGCCGGCTCCAGCTCGCCCTTCTTCTCGTTGAAGGTGAAAAGCGGCTCATAGATGATTTCCAGCAGGCCGGTGAAAGTGCCGGAGGTGGCGAAGGGGCTTTTGTTGGACATCTGGGTGTCCAGCACATACTCGCCTATGCGCAGGGTGCCGCCAGTGGCGGTGTCCTGGGCTTCCGGCTGGCTCTCTTCTGCGGAAGAAGCAGGCTCTTCCGCCTTGGAGCTTGCGGGGGCCTCTGCTTTGGAGCTTTCCGGTGCGTCTGCCTTGGACGAGGCGGACGAGGGGCTGCTTCCGCCGCCTGTGCAGCCGGACAGCACCAGCATGACCGCCAGCACCAGCGCCAGCAGGGCGCTCAGCTTTCTTTTCTTCATGTTCATGCCTCCTAAAAGTTATGTTCGTGTCCCAAGGCCCCGCCCGGTTTGGGAGCGGACGTACATCCCGAAAGCCGCTTCCCGTGTGTTTTCCCCGCCTGCCGACGGGGAAAACACGGAAAAGCCTTTTTCAGCTCCGCCCGGTTTGAGGGCTTCGGCCTTGCGCCGTGATTTTATTATAGTTGGTAAGGGGGTATGAAAACATGTAAAATATTCAGGTTCGTTTGCAATTTATTCATATATTCACCAAAACACCCCTTGTTTTGACTTGACTTTTTATATGTTTTTGCTATGATTGGAGTGGTTATAGACCAACTGCCTGCTCAAAATACTTATGGGGGTGAGACTTTGTACCGCATTGTATTGATTGACGACGAGCCATGGAGCGCCGCCGTTTTAAAGGAAAGCATCGACTGGAAGGAGATGGGGTTCTATATAGACAGGCTGTACACAAACCCGGTGGAAGCCCTGCGGGCCATCTGCGCCGATCCCCCCGACGTGGTGATTACCGACATCTCCATGCCTGTGCTGGACGGCCTGGAGCTTATCCGCAAGGCCCAGTTTGACGGCTGCACCAGCCGCTTTGTCATCCTCTCCGCCCACCGGAATTTCGACTATGCCAAGGCCGCCCTGCGCCTGGACGTGGTGGACTATTATTTGAAACCCATCCATCCGGAGGAAATTACCACCCTGTTTTCCTCCATCAAGGCCACCCTGGACGAGGAGCACCATCTGTCCCCCGGCGAAACCCTGCCTGCCGGACGCTTCGAGGAAATCCTTGCCTATATCGACGCGAACCTCCACCAGCACTTGACTTTGCAATCCATTAGTGATACCTTTTTCCTAAACAGGACGTACATCTGCGCCCTGTTTAAAAAGCACCTGGACGTAACCTTTTCCCAATACCTCACAAGCGCCCGCCTGGAAAAGGCCAAGTTCTACCTGTCCCATACAAACCTCAAGCAGTTGGAAATAGCGGAAAAGGTGGGCTTTAAAGATGAGTTTTATTTCAGCAAGGTTTTTAAAAAAGCGGAAAACATGTCTCCCGGGGTCTACAGGAAGCTGGCGGCCTCCCGCTGGGAAAAGCCCGGCTCCTGACGCGCCCGGCTGCAGAAGCATCCAGAAAAGCCTTCTGCACCTGTTTTTAACGGCTTGCCTGCTGTTTTTATGCCTGCTGGCGGCGGCCTGCTGGTGGTTTGCCTCCTCCCAGCGCAAGGCCCTGGAGGAGCATCTGGGCGCAACCCTGACCATTATGGGGGAAAATATTGACGAATACTTTATGTCCCTGGAAAAGCTGGGCTTCGGCGTTTCCTCCAACTGGTCGGTTATCAATGTCTACTCCGGGGAAGATCCGACGGAAGTGGGCAGCGCTGTGGCAAACTCCCACCAGCTCATGTCCCTGCTGTGCAGCATTGAAACCTCCATTGCAGACGTGATGATTGTGGACATCAACGGCCTGGGGAAAAGCTATTTTTCCGGGGTGGACTACAATATCATCTCGGAGATCACTTCCCAGGAGGAGCTGCACGACCCTTATGCCCTGGAGCGCAGCTTCCATTTCTTCCCGCCGGAAAGCCAGTGGAGCAATGTGTACTTTGTATACAGCGTGCCTATCTTAAACCTGAATTCCTGGCCCAGCGACTCCCAGAAGGTAGCCACAGGCCTGCTGCTGTGCAACAAAAGCAGGATTTCCCGGCTGCTGATGACAGACACCGCCCTTTCTTATGAATATTTCGCCCTGTACCAGGGGGATGACTGCGTTTTCAGCAGCTCCCCCGTCCCGCCGGAGCCTGGGCCAAACACCCTCATCCAGGAAATCCCCCTGGCCCGGGGCGGGCTGACCCTCCGGGGGGCCGCCACCCTGGGGCAGGTTCAGGGCGGATCCGGCCTGATGCTGCTGTTCGGGGGCTGCTGCTTTTTGGCAGTCACCCTGTTTCTCATCCTCCTCGTTCAGTTCACCAGGCGCTATATCCTGCGCCCCATTTCCGGCACCATTTCCCAGCTTGCAGGATACCAGGGGGAAAACCTTTCCGAGCATATCGCCTATTCCGGCGTGGGGGAAATTGACGCTATCATTGTGGATATCAACCGGATGATCGACAAAATCAAGTGCGCCACCCGGCAGATCCTCTTGACCCAGAACACCCTGTATGAAACGGAGCTGCGCACCAAGGAGGCGGAGCTTTACGCCCTCCAGAGCCAGGTGAACCCCCATTTCCTGTACAACACCCTCCAGTGCATCTGCGGCCTTGCCGCCATGGGCCGCACCCGGGATATCCAGGAGATTGCCCTGGCCATGTCCGATGTGTTTAAATATTCCATCCACCCCGGCACCTTTGTGGACTGCGCCGAGGAGGTGGGCATTATCTGCCAATATTTGTCCATTTATAAAATCCGGTATGACGGGAAGCTGGACTATGAGCTGAACATTGAGGAACCGCTTTTAGACTGCCGCATCCTGAAAATGATCATCCAGCCCACTGTGGAAAACGCCATGCTCCACGCCTACAACGGCACAGACAAGCGGCCTGCCATCCGCATTTACGGGCGCAGGGAGGATGGGGAACTGGTGTTCAACATCATCGACAATGGCGCGGGGATTCCCCGGGAGAAGCTGCAGAAAATCCAGGAAAACCTGGGCCGCAGCTTTTCCGAGTCCATTCAGGAGGCCTCTCCCTTTGGCCTGGGGCTTTATAACATCAACCGCCGCATTAAGCTGGTATATGGGGAAAGCTATGGCATCAGCCTGTTCAGCAACCCCAACGGCACCCAGGTGGACATCCGCATCCCTGCCGCGCCCCCGGAATATCCTGCCCTGCCGGAGCAGGAAGAACTATAAGAACCCAGAAAGGAATGTTATGCCATGCCATCCCTCAGCCTGCTGATAAAGCCCGCCTCCGGCGGCTGCAATGTCCGGTGCCGGTACTGCTTCTATGCCGACGAGCAGCAGAACCGCGGCATCTATTCCTACGGGCTTATGTCCGAGGAAACCCTGGAAGCCCTCATCCAGAAGGCCCTTTCCTATGCCACCCAGAACTGCTCCTTCGGCTTCCAGGGAGGCGAGCCTACCCTGCGGGGCCTGGAATTCTTTCAAAAAGCTGTGGCCCTGCAAAAAAAATATAATATCCATGGCGCCCAGGTGGCAAACGCCATCCAGACAAACGGCCTGCTCATAGATGAAAGCTGGGCGCGGTTTTTCCACGACAACCATTTCCTTGTGGGCCTTTCCTTAGACGGCACCAAGGACATACACGATGAAAACCGCCTGGATCCAGAAGGGAAGGGCACCTACAGCCGGGTGCTGCGGGCTGCCCAAATCCTCACAGCCCACCAGGCAGACTTTAACATCCTCACAGTGGTGACAGGGAAAACCGCCCATTCCATCACGAAAATCTACAATTTCTTCCGCCGCAGCGGCCTATTGTACCAGCAGTACATCCCCTGCCTGGATCCCCTGGAGGCTCCCCGGGGCGCATCCCCTTATTCCCTCACCCCGGCCCAGTATGGGAAATTCCTGAAAACCCTTTTCGATCTCTGGTACAGGGATGTGACGGCCGGGAACTTTATCTACATCCGGTATTTTGAAAACCTTGTGGGGATGCTGCTGGGCCGCCCTCCGGAAAGCTGCGGCCTTTCCGGCCAGTGTACGGTGCAGCACGTGGTGGAGGCGGACGGCTCTGTATACCCCTGCGATTTTTACTGCCTGGATCAGTGGAAGCTGGGCACTGTGCAGGAGGATGGTTTCCCTGCCCTCTCCCAAAAGGAAAAGGCCCTGGCGTTTATCTCCTCCTCCAAAAGCCTGGCAGACGCCTGCCGGGACTGCCCCTATTTCTTCCTCTGCCGGGGCGGGTGCCGCCGGGACAAGGAGCCGCTCCAAGGGGGCGGGACGCAGGAAAATTATTTCTGCCCTTCCTATAAGGCATTTTTTGCCTATGCCCTGCCCCGCCTGCGGGAAATAGCCCGGGTGCTGGGAGCATCCCAGAGAGGGGGCGGACTGCTGTGACAGCCTTCATCATGTTTGCCGTCTGCCTGCTGGCCTCCTGCGTGGGGGCAGTAGCCGGTTACGGCGGCGGGGTTATCATCAAGCCTGTGCTGGACGCCCTGCACATCCTGCCCGTTTCCACCATCAGCTTTCTGTCAGGCTGCACAGTGCTGTGCATGTCTGTAGCTTCCCTGCTGCGCAGCCGGGGAAACGGGGTGAAGCTGCGCATTGCCACCACAGCCCCTCTGGCAGTGGGCGCGGCGGCAGGCGGGCTGCTGGGCAAGTGGCTGTTCGAGCTGGTAAAGGCCGGCGCCAACGAAGCCATTTTGGGCACTGTGCAATCCCTGGTGCTGCTGATAACCACGGTACTGGTGTTTTTCTACACCCTGAAAAAGGACAAGCTCCCTTCCTATCATCTGAAAGGCACAGGAGCGTGCCTGTTTGCCGGCGGAATGCTGGGGGTGGTGTCTGCCTTTCTGGGCATTGGGGGCGGGCCGCTGAACATGGCCCTGCTGTTTTTCTGCTTCTCCATGGAAGCAAAGGAAGCCGCTAAAAATTCTATCTTCATCATCATGCTCTCTCAAATTGCCAGCCTGTTCAGCGCCCTTGCCCAGGGAAATGTGCCGGGGTTTTCTTGGCCCCAACTGGTTCTGATGGCCCTGGGCGGCGTGGGCGGCGCGCTGCTGGGGGCAGAGCTTGCCAAAAGGATGGACAACAAAGCCGTGGAAAAGCTGCTGCTGGCCCTGATGCTGGTGATTATCCTGATTAACGTCTACAATGTGGGGGTCTATGGCGTGGAGGCCTTGCGGCTGTAACGCGGGAAAAGCGTAAAGGATTTGCGGTTATAGATAGTGGAGTTTTCAGCAAAACAGGCATGTTTATATTCGTATCTGCCTCACATTTTTTATCCTGAGAAATGGCTGAACACCGCCGTTTCCCAGGGTTTTCTCTTTGCTGGGGGTGAAGTTTTTCCTTTGCGGGCTGATACTAAAGCATTGCATATGCTCTCACCGGCTTGCTTCCTTTGGTCGGTGACGTAGCCGTAAACGTCCAGGGTAAAGGCGGAAGCCTGGCGCTCCCCCCAGAAGCCGCCCATTGACACGCCTGTTTGCTCCATTGTATAATGGATGGGAATTCCAGGGGCTGAAGGCTTTCCTGGCAAAGGGGGCCTGCAGCCCCTATAAGCTGCAACCCGCCTGTTAGGAGGTTGGATGTTTGATGAAAACCAAACAAAACGTGCTTAATATTGTATTCCTGCTGAGCCTGGCTGCTTTCCTGCTGGCCGGGTTGGGCAAGGCGCTGTTTGCGCCCAAAGCTATAAACCTTTACGAAAACAGGAAGGCGTATCAGTGGCAGCGGCCTACCCTGTCTGCCTATCTGGAAGCCTCTTTTCAGGATTCTGTGGAGAAGGCTTTATCTGATCAGGTGCTTTTCTCCCAGACTATGAAGCAGCTCTACAACCAGAACAGCACGGGCTTGCTGCTGGAGGCTCTTTCCGGCTTTTTGCAGGCGAACCCGGATCGCTATATCAAGCTGCTGGGAATGGAAACCTTTGGCGGCACGCTGGTCTATGGGACGCGGACTCTGGCGGACATGGTGCCGGCCCTTGACGAAAAGCTGCAGGGGCTGAATGCGCTGATAGGCGCCCACCCGGAGCTGGGGTTTTATGTGTATTATATTGAAAAAGATACGGACATCAATTTTGAAACCGGGGAGAAGGTGGGCGCTTATGAGTACCTGCGGGAGAGGCTGGAGCTGCCTCAGGGCCGCATGGCCCGGTTCCAGGTGGACAGCTTTGCAGATTTCAGCCGCTGGTTTTACCGTACGGATCACCACTGGAACGACGAGGGTTCTTACCGGGGGTATACCCAGGTGGCCAGCCTGCTGGGCGTGGAAGAGTCCCTGCTGGAGCCGGCAGAGGAGCTGACCCTGCCTTATGCTTTCAGCGGCTCCAAGGCCAGCACTGCCGGGGCAAAGGACGTGTTTCAGGAGAGGTTTACGGCTTATCGCTTTGCATTTCCGGCTATGGAAATCTCTGTCAATGGGGCGCCTGCCGGGGACTACGGCAGCCAGGAAGCTTATTGGGACGGGAGCCCAGCCTCTATCTCCTATGGGGATTTTTACGGCGGGGATTTCGGGGAAACTGTTTTCGACACAGGAACCCAAGGGCGGGGGAACCTGCTGGTCCTGGGGGAATCCTACGACAATGCTATTTTGAAGCTGCTGGCCGCCCATTTTGACAAAACCTTCTCCATAGACCTGCGCTATTACCAGGGAGAAGAGGGCGCCTTCTCCTTTTCAGACTATTGCCGGGAGAACCAGGTGGATACGGTTCTTCTGATTGGCAACATTGATTACTTTACCGTGGCAGAGTTTCTGCCGGAGGATTAGCCTATGGTATTTAGCAGCCTTAGCTTTCTTTATGCCTTTTTCCCTCTGTGTATTCTGGCTTATTACCTGTGCCGGAACCGGGTGTACCGCAACACGGTGCTGCTGGCGGCCTCTTTGCTGTTCTATTCCTGGGGAGAGCCCAAGAACCTGGTTTTACTGCTGCTGGCCTCCTTTGTGGCCTATGCCAGCGGCCTGCTGATGGAGCATCTGGGCCAAAAAGGCCATCCTGCCGGGCGCAGGGCAGCCTTCCTTGCGGGGATCGTATTGCTTACCGGAAACTTGTTTGTGTTTAAGTATCTGAACTTCTTTTGCGACAATCTGCAAGCTGTGCTGCCCCTGTCCCTGAACCTGCCCGCCATCGCGCTGCCCATTGGCATCAGCTTTTACACTTTCCAGATCCTTTCCTACCTGATTGACCTGTACCGGGGAGAGATCCGCCTGCAGCGCAACTATTTTTACCTGACCTTGTACGTCAGCTTTTTTCCGCAGCTTATCGCCGGGCCTATCGTGCGTTACCAGACAATAGAAGACGAGATTCTCCACCGGCAAGAGTCCCTGGACGGCCTGGTGGCGGGGACAAAGCGCTTTCTTATCGGGCTGGGGAAAAAGGTTATCCTGGCCAACAATGTGGGGGCTGTTGCCACCATCATTTTCCGGGGGGATCCGCAGGTTTACGGTTCTGCCTTATATTGGGTGGGCGCCCTGGCTTATGCCCTGCAAATCTATTATGATTTCTCCGGCTACAGCGACATGGCCATCGGTCTGGGGCGGATGTTCGGTTTCCACTTTTTGGAAAATTTCAACTACCCATACATGGCCCTGTCCATCACTGATTTCTGGCGGCGCTGGCACATCTCTCTGTCCACCTGGTTCCGGGACTACATCTACATCCCCCTGGGGGGAAACCGGGTGAAAAAAGGCCGCTGGGCCTGCAACCTGCTGGCTGTGTGGGCTTTGACAGGGTTCTGGCATGGGGCCCAGTGGAACTTTGTGCTGTGGGGACTATATTATGGGGCGATGCTGCTGCTGGAAAAACTGTTTTTGGGGAAGTACCTGGCCCGCTGCCCTAAGGCGTTGCAATGGCTGTATGCCATGTTCTTTGTCCTTATTGGCTGGGTCATCTTTGACCTGACGGATTTTTCCCAGATGGCCACAGCCTTACAGACGCTGTTCAGCTTTACGCCCACTCGCTTCACAGATATGCTGGCGGCAGACACAGCAGTGGTCAAAGGGCTTTTGTATATCCCGGCAGGGCTGCTGTTTTCTTTCCCGGTCTTGCCCAAGCTGCGCAGCCTGCTGACCAAAAACGGCACGCGGCCCCAGGGGGCAGTCGCCCTAGCTGTGGAAAACGCAGGCTATTTGGGCCTGGCAGCGCTGTGCGTGGTGTATGTCCTCAGCGCCACGTATAACCCCTTTATCTATTTCCGGTTTTAACCCAAGGGCAGCAGGCTCTTTGTGAAGCACGGTTTTCTGCATATAGTAAAAAGAGCGGCGCGCCCAGATGGGTACGCCGCTTCTGTTATGGTATAGGCACCAGATTTGAAAAAGATATTTTGGCAGGAACGAAAAAACCGCGCACACAGCGCGGTTTTTCAGGGGTGGCATCTTTTTGTATGCCATTCATGGAGCGGGCGAAGGGAATCGAACCCTCATATTCAGCTTGGGAAGCTGATGTTCTACCACTGAACTACGCCCGCATTTTTCACAACATAAATATTATACCTCATGCAGGCGGCAATGTCAATCCTTAGCCGCAAATTTTTTCCAGAAAGCGGATGCGACAAGCGGGCGAGATTATGTCCAAAGGGCAGGGGACAGGGCTTCTGCTTACAGGCACTGGGCAAGCTGCCCCAAATCGGCAAACACAAAGTCAGGCTGCACTTCGCTTTGGGAGAGCATTTCCGGGGTGGTTTCCCCACTCATCACCAGAATGGAGGAAACCGCTGTCCCTGCTGCCACAGCAATGTCTGTGTACAGCCTGTCGCCCACTACGGCCATTTCCTCTGGCTTGCAGCCTGTTTGGGAGAGCATATAGTCCAGGGTGTGGGGGGAGGGTTTTCCGAAAAACTCGCACTGCACCCCGGTGGAGGCCTTGATAAGCGCTGCCATAGAACCGCAGTCTGGGATAAAGCCCCCTTCCACCGGGCAGTTTAAATCTGGATTCACCCCATATATAGGTTTGCCTGCCCGCACCAAATCGCAGGCGATGCACAGCTTTTCATAGGTCAGCGTGGTGTCAAAGCCCAGCACCACATACTCTGCCTCCTTCTGCTGGGGAATGCCTGCCTGGGTAAAATCCTCCCGCAAAGCCGGCGTACCTACTACATAGCAGCTTTCCCCAGGGTGATGCTTTTGCAGCCAGCGGAGGATTACATCATTGGAAATGAGCATTTTTTCCGGGGGGATATGGATGCCCATGCTGGAAAGCTTTTGCAGATAGGCCTCCCGGTTTTTGGAGCTGTTGTTGGTGAAAAAGCAGAAATCCCCGCCTTTTTGCCGCACTCTTTCTAGAAAGCCTTTTGTAAAGGGGAAGAGCCTGTCGCCCAGATAGATGGTGCCGTCCATATCCAGCACAAACATTTTTATCTTGTGCAGCCTTGCGAGAGCGGCGGCGTCTGTAGTATACTGAGTGGAATTTTTTTCCATAGATTTGTCTCCTGTTTTAATTGCAGGCGAAAGCGGGGCTGGATGGAAACCTGCCAGCAAGCGCTTGCCTATGAGTCATTTTATCATGGAAGCTTCTGTTTTTCAACCAGGAGGGAAAGGGCTGTGGCAAAAAATTATTGGGCCTAGAGTCTGTTTTAAAACCGGAGAAATGCCAGTATTTTTGTTCAGGGCGGGCGGTTTCAAGGCGAAAACCGCAAGAAAGGCTGTCGCCTTTCGAGGATTTTTAACACAGAAACCGTTTGTCTCTGGACAAAAAGACGGTTTTTCGGAGTTTTAAGACAGACTCTAACCTTTGGCTGCATGAAAAATTATAGTCCTTGTCGCAAAAAGCACTTGACAGCCCACAGAAGCTTTGGTATAATATTCAACACATGAGTAAGACTCATTAGCTCAGTTGGCAGAGCACCTGACTTTTAATCAGGGTGTCCGGGGTTCAAATCCCCGATGGGTCACCAGGAAACCCCGCTTAAACACTAGGTTTAGGCGGGGTTTTGTTTTGACTGGATTTCCGGTTTGCTTTGGTATAATAAAAGGGCAGAGCTCTATCACAGCTTCTGTCCTTACGCCCGTCTCCTGCTGCAAGCAGGGGGCGGGCGTTTTTATATTACTGCATCATGCTGGTAAAGGCCACGGCTTTCCCCAAAATAGCCACCTGGTTCATGGCCTCTCCGCGGTATACCAAAGGGTCGTACAGCGGGTTAGCTGGTTCTAAAATGATACGGTCAGGCATCAGCTTCACACGTTTTAACGTGGCTTCATCCTCAATGCGCACTGCTGCGATTTCCCCGTTTTCCACCTCAGGCTGGCTGTGGATATACACGATATCCCCGTCATAAATGCGGGCGTTTATCATGCTGTCCCCTTTGCAGCGCAGGGCAAAGTCTGCGCGGATGTAATCCGGCACTTCTACAGTTTCCCCTACCTCCTCTATGGCTGTGATAGGCTGTCCGCAGGCGATAGTGCCGATAAGCGGGACAGGATAGGTTTTAGGCGTGGGAATGATATTATCAGCTACAGGCGTGCCCATCGCTTCCCAGCCCATAAGGGCAGCAGGGGTGGTGTGCAGGACAGTGGCCAAGGGCTCCAACACATCAGTAGGCAATGTTTTGATATCGTCGCTTTCGTACCGATAGATTGTAGCGCGATGCTTTCCTAACCGCCTTGCGACCTCTTCAACAGAAATGTTCAGTTCTTCTCTTCTTTGCTTTATTCGGTCGCCTATTTTCATTGCGCAGCCCTCCTTCTACATTGGATCGAGTATATAATAGCACTGTTTTCGCAGATTTGCAATAGTATAGGGCTTGTTTTTAAAATAAAATTGCATTTTATGCGAAACAGAGATTGACAATATAAGAGCTATGTGCTATTATATTGTTGTCGCAGATAGTGCGAAATCGGAGGCAAATGGCACAGTCCATATTGATACGTTGCGAGGCAAAACAATAGAGTGCCGTGTGACAGTGGAAACCCTTTTCAATGCGGTTTAGCTGAACTGGAGCACACTATATCGCTGTTTAAGCAGAGGCGGCAGCTTCACAATGGAGGAAGCCGCCAAAACAGCTTTTGCCTTGCAGTTCATATCGAAGGAGTTGCTTTTTGTTCGATGCGTCGCACTATATGCGATAGGTGGATGAGCACAGAGCGCTTGCTATGTGCAAGGACGTGACGCCCCATGTGCAGGTGGGGGCGGGAATATGGGACGGGGAGGCTCACTCAAATGCAACAAAAAGGCGTTGATTTATCCTATGCCAACAAGGGGGTGGATTACAGGCTGCTAAAGGAATCGGGCATAGAATTTGCCATCCTGCGCACAGGGTACGGCAGCGACTACCCAGACCAGCAGGACAGTTTGTTTGAAGCCCATGTGGCGGGGTGCGAAGCGGCGGGGATCCCCTGGGGGGCATATCACTACTCTTACGCCAGGGACAAGCAGGGCGGCGTTGACGAAGCCCGGCACTGCCTGCGGCTGCTGGCGGGCAGGAAGCCTGCTTACGGCGTGTGGCTGGACATGGAGGATGACAGCACCCTGGGGAGCGACTTAGCCGGGGCGGCAGAGGGGTTTTGTTCTACAATAGAAGCTGCTGGCCTGTATGCCGGGGTGTACGCCAACTACAACTGGTTCACCCACTACCTGACCGCCCCGGTGTTCGACCGCTATGACCGCTGGGTGGCCCAGTACAACTCGGTTTGCGAACTGGACAAGCCCTACGGCATGTGGCAGTTTACAAAGAAGTTTTTTGTGGGCGGGGTGCAGATGGACTGCGACATAGCCTACAAGGATTACCCTGCGCTGACACAAGGAGGGAAGCCTGTGAGCAGGAAAAGCAGGGTGCTGGAAACCCAGGAGAATCGAATTACAAACCCCTTTGGGGGCGGGCACAGCGGGGTGGACTTGGGTTGGCAGACAACCCAGAATGATGGGATTTTGGCCCATTCTGACGGGCAGGTGGTCTTTTGCCAGACCGGACACCAGAACAACCAGGGCAGCACAGGCAACGCCAGCTATGGAAACTGCGTGAAGCTTCTGCACCCCAACGGTTATTACACTTTGTACGCTCATTTGAGCGAGGTATGCGTTTCTTACGGGCAGCAGGTGGAAAAAGGGCAGAAAATCGGCAAAATGGGCAACACAGGCAACAGCTACGGCAGCCACCTGCACTTTGAGGTACGCGACAGGAATAATGTGTGTATCGACCCCGCGCCGTACATGGCGGCGGATTTGCCGGGGCTGGAACCAGAAAAGGAGGAACCGGAATTGACGGAAGAGCGGGTGCGGGAACTTGTGCGGGAGGAAATGGCCAGGCAGAACCCCATATATAATAGGTTGCAGGATGTGCCCGATTACTGGCGGGAGGACATCCAGGCACTGGTGGAGGCGGGGGTCATTAAGGGGGACGGCAAGGGGAACCTGGAGCTTTCCCGCAGCGAGGCCAAAAACGCGGTGATTGCAAAGAGGATTGTGGAGGCGGATCTGCTGGCTGAAAAAAACCGGGGCCATCGCTCTGAAATATGACAATTTGGTTACAAAAATCTAAAAGTTTCCCTTTAGAGGACAACTTTTCCGAGATTTGGGGGTGTAAGTAGAAGGGGGTGGACGGGTGACGTACATAGACTATTTGAATTGGTTTAACCGTTCGGCCGAAAGCAACGCTCTGTCAGCAAGCGCGCAGTTATTGTATTACAAGCTGTTGGATGCCTTTAACAGCGCGGGATGGCCGGAAAACCTGCGAGTAGATACTGTTCGGCTGATGCTGATGTCAAAAAGTCAAAAAAATGCGGCCTACCGTGCCAGGGATGCCCTCCGGGAGGCTGGATTTGTCAGTTACCAGAAGGGGCGCAAGGGTAAACCTACTTTATATTTTCTGTCTCAAAAAAGAACAGGAAACGGGACAGCAAGTGAAACAGGAAGTGGGACAGCAAACGAAACACAAGGTATAAGATATAAGACGCAGAAAAAGAAAGAGACTTCTTGCCCGGAGCAAGCGCCGCTTGCCTCCGTGCCGGAGGAGCCGCCTGTGATTCTTTTTCCTCTCAGGGATGGGACGGAGTACCCTGTTTCCCAGCAGCAGTGTCGGGAATGGGCAGAGCTGTATCCTGCTGTGAACGTGGTGCAGCAGCTTCGCAGCATGAGGGGGTGGCTGGACGCCAACCCCCAAAAGCGCAAGGCAAAGGGTGGCATAACCCGGTTTGTCAACGGCTGGCTTGCAAGGGAGCAGAACAAGGGGGGCAGCGCGCAGGCAAGGGGGGCCTCCCCGGATCCCCAGGGCAAGCGGTCTTATGACATCAGAGAGCTGGAGCAGATGGCAGTGTTTCACCTGCCAAAGGATCTGTGATGGAATTTTTCCTGGATTTGGAACATATTCCCACAAGTTAAATAGGCAGATTTCGGGGGGGCTTTAAGGCAGGGGGATGTCTGCCGAGGATTTTCAACACAGAAGCGCGCAAAGAACCCGTGAGGCTGTTTTGTGTGAACACACCCTGGTGCCGACCGCCAGCAGAAGAAGGTGGGGGTTCGTGGCGGGCCGCTGTATGGGCGGGGGAAATATTGCGGCCGTTTTGGAGATGTATGCGCTGGAGCAGAAGCACGGCACGAGATGCCGGGAAAGGAGCCGAGACTATGTATATAAACCCATTTTGGGCAGGTGTATTGGGCACAGTGATTTTTGAGGTGCTGGTGATCATTGGCTGGGGCATTGCCTTTGCCTGCAAGAACAGAAGAAAGTGAGGCGCGCCTATGACAAAGGAATTGCTGGAGCAATACCAGGATATCTGCGGGGAGCTGGCTGAAATGGAAGAGGAGGGTATGCCTTATCGCACAAGCGTTTTATGGGATCGGAAAAGGGAGGTGGATGATTTTATAGACGCGCTTCCCTGGCGAAAGAAAAAGCTGGTTCTGGCGGTTTTGCAGTATGGCAACCGCTGGAATATTATAAGGCGAGCTTTGGGCAGTTTGAAATCCAGCGACGCTTTACGGAAAGAATATAAAAGAATTTTGGAAAAATTTTGATTTTGTCCGTTCTGTCCGTTTTGTCCGCTTATAATAGAGATATAGCAAGGCAGTGCGGCAGATTCCCTTCTGCGAAGGGAGGGGCATAAATTCAGCTGGCCTTGCTTGAAACTGGAGATACCGTAATATCATAGAGGATGAGCTTAAAAATGGATAAACCTTTTTTAGATGAGAAAACTGTAAAAGCCGCCGAAAGCGTGCTGCAAAAAGGCCAGCGGGTAGAGCTGATACCGGTAAAGCATGGCGTGGTGGTTAAGCGCATATGGCAGGAAACCGTATTGCAGCCGCCCAAACGCGGCGGGGAGGGCGCTTGACGTGCCATGCCCTATATGGTAGGATATAAAGAGAAAAGCCGAAAGGAGGCCGCTGTATATGGGCATGACAGACGTGCAATTTAAGGTTTTTATCCGCTTTTTGCTGAACGCGATGGAATCGGCGGAAAACGAGAAAGACCCGGTGAAAAAAGAGCGAATGTTTCAAAAAATCAAAGAGGACCTGCAGAAGGCCCTGGAGGATTAGCGGGATGGCCGTTGCAAAACCAGAGGGGTGCTTTATAGAGGGCATGACAGACGCGCAATTTAAAGGGTTCCTTCGCTTTGTGCTGCAGGATGTACAGGATGCCATAGCTGAGCAGGATCCGGAGAAGGTGAAGGAGCTGCTGGCAAAGCTTGAGGACAAGCTGCAAAAGACTTTAGAGGACTGAATGCCAAAACCAAATATCTCCCCGGCATAAGCGTTTGCCGGGCAGAGCCGAGCGGGGCTGCTTCTTCCAGGAATGGAGAAGCAGTCCCCTTTTTCTTTTGGTAAAATCCGCGAAACACAGCGGTTTTTATAACATATCTCAGGGCGGCACCCGGAAGCCCTGGCCTTTGTGGGCAAGGAGGGGCGGCATGGCAGATTTAAAAAACTGCGGTGCGGGACACACTTCTCCCCCTGGCGGGCACAGGCGAAAACCACGCTGTCCAGAGGTACACGGCTTTTCAGCCAGAAAGGATGGATGTTATGTAAGAAGCGTCAGACTATCTGCACAAGGGGCCTTAGCTGGAATGCTGCCCCGGTATTCGCACCACTGCCTGAGAAAAAATGGAGAATGGAGAAAGGAAGTATAGTATGTCTAATTTTACACAAATCCCTGAGACCGCCTTTGACGAGCTGCAGCTGGATGCAGGCGTTCTGCTGAAAGCCTTTGACCTGGAAACAGGCGATTTCAAAAATGAAGATATCATCTGCGCCACAACCGGCGGCATCAACATCACCTGCATCCCTACGTATTCCGACTTTGCAGAGGATGTGGACAACGCACCCAACAATCTCAAGGAGTTTAAGCATCTGGACGGCTGGGAATGCAAAATGGCCACCACCAGCCTGGGCACTTCAGCGGAATCTATCCGGTTGGCCCTGGGTGCGGCGGATATTGACGAAGCCACAGGGGCTGTCATCCCCCGCCGCACTGTGAAGCAGACAGACTTTGCAGACCTGTGGTGGGGCGGCAATAAAGCCGACGGCGGCTTTGTGGCTGTGCAGATGCTCAATGCCCTTTCCACAGGAGGATTTTCCCTGCAGACCACCAAAAACGGCAAAGGCCAGATTTCCCTTGAATTCACCGGCCATGTGTCCCTGGAAAACCAGGACGTTATGCCCATGAAGTTCTACAGCAAAGCCCCCGCCGCCCCCAGCGAACCCGGCGGCGCTGGAACAGAAACACAGGAGGATGAAGCATGAGGCTTTCTGAGTTTAAAGACGAAAAAGGCATTGAGGTAGTGGCAAAGCTGCTGGTTCCCATTGGCAAAATTGCCCAGAACCAGAACAACGCAAAGGCCAAAGAAAAGGGCGGCACCCTGCTGGATTTTGCCAGCGCCATGCTGCAGAACAACCCCAAAGAGGTTATGTCTATGCTGGCCATTCTGGACGATAAAGACCCAGCCCAGTATCACTGCAGCGCAGCTTCGGTGCTTATGGACGTATTCAACATGATAGCAGACCCGGAGCTTTTGCAGCTTTTTGGCTTTCAGAGCAAGACCCCGGCCTCGTCTGGCTCTGCGTCGGGGAATACAGAGGCCCCCAACACGTAAAGACATTTTTAGGGTACTGTAAGGCCCGGCTGGGGGAAGCTGTAAAGGAAAAGTCTTACCGGGCCTATGTCACAGACACCCTGCGGCTTGTGGCGGAAAACACCGCCGTGCCCGCCGCCAGCTTTACAGGCGGCAAAATGGGCCAGTACATACCCGCCCGCTGGCTGGAAGCCCTAACCCCGCCGCGGGAGGAGACCCGCACCCCAGAAGAAATTATAGCGGGCATAAGAGAATCACTAAAAGATTAGCCTCGGCGTAAGCGTTCGCCGGGAAGGGCCGAGCGGGGCCATCCATGTAAGGAGGTGGCCCCAAAAAGTGGATGTCTTTTATTTGTTCACCCAAATAACGCTGGACACGAGCGGATATAAAAAAGACCTGGATGACGCCAGCAAAAGCACATCTTCTTTTGCTTCAAAAATCAAGGACGGCTTTGACAATGTATCGAAGGGATTTTCGGTACTTAGCGAGGGATTCTCCACTGTAAGCGGAGTAGGCGAAAAGGCAGGCGGCATCATTCTGAAAAGTCTGACAGCCCTGGGCAGTGCTTCCATAGAAGCGGCAAAAAGTATGGGGGCTATAGGCATGTCTGCCTTTAACGCTTACGCTGATTACGAACAGGCGGCAGGCAGTGCGGAAGCGCTGTTTAAAGAAAACACTGCCGCTGTGAAGGACGCGTGGGATACTTTTATGGCAGGGGTTGTCAGCGGAAATCAGGAGATGCCCGGACTGATGGACAATCTGATTGAAAGCGCAGTGACAGCAGGCCATAACATTGTGCCTCGCATACAGGAATTTGTGGAGCAGATGGTGCGTGTTGGCCCCGAGCTGGTACGCGGCATTGCGGCGCTGCTTCCTGAATTTGCCCAAATGGGTGGGGAAATCATCGCCACGCTGGCTAGCGGGCTGAAAACCCATGGCCCAGCCATTTTAGAGACTGGCAGCGAGATTATTGATTTTCTGGCAGTCGGTATTATCCGATATTTACCGTCTATGGCAAAGGGCGCTACCAGCATCATTACGGGAATTGTGGACATGCTGGGCAAAAACGGCGAAAAGCTTGCAAGGGCCGGGAGGGCGATAGTAAATTCTATTGCCAGCGGCTTTAAAGATATTGTTGGCGCGGTGAAGCCTTACATAAGCGACTTCGTCCCCATGCTGGTAAGTGCTTTTCTAAGCTATCACGAGAGCCTTTTTACCGTTGGAATGGAGATTTTAGGGGCTATTGGTGAAGGGCTGGTGAAAAACAAAAACCAGATAGAGGGTATGGCATACCGCGCAATAAAGTTAATAGTGGAATCCCTCAGGGCGAATGCCTCCGGCATTGTGGAGGGCGGCTTGGCTCTATTGGAGGCACTGGTAAACGCAGTCTCATGCAACGCGCACCTTATAGCTACATCTGGTATGGAAATCATTTCAAAGCTGATCTCTGGTGTTGGCAAAGCCCTGCCCCAGCTTATCCCTGCCGCCGTTGACGCTATTTGGAAGTTTATAGAGGGCCTAACAAGCCCCAGCGCCATATCTGGCCTTTTAAATGCGGCAGTTGATTTGATAGGCGGTCTTATTCAGGGCATAGGGAACGCATTGCCTAATTTAACAGAAGCTATGCCGCAGGTCATTGCAAATATCATAGAGGGCCTTATTGCGGGGATTCCTCAACTGCTGGAAATCGGCTGGCAGCTTTTGATCGGATTAGGACAGGGCCTTCTCAATGCCCTTGTCGCGATTCCCCAAATTATCGGCGCCGTTGTGGAGGGCATTGTAAACGGCTTTAAGAGCCTCTTTGGTATCCACTCTCCCTCCACTGTTTTTGCCGATATGGGCGGGATGCTTATGGAAGGCCTGCTTAATGGCATTTCTGAAATGTGGCAGGGCATTGTGGACTTCTTCGGCAGTGCGCTGGAAGGGATCCAGACGTTTTTCTCGGATGCCTGGGAGAATATTTCAAACACCGCCAGCGAAGCCTGGGAGGGCATCACCACCTTCTTAGGCGACACCTGGGAGGGCATAAAATCCACCGCTGGCGACATTTTCGACAACGTAAAAGAGGGCATTGGCAACGCCTGGAATTGGGTAGATGAAACCAGCCACACGGTGTGGGACGGCCTGACCGGCTGGCTGGGCGATACCTGGGACTGGCTTACTGGCAAAAGCGACGAAAGCTTTGGCGAAACCAGCAAAACCATCCAGGAAAAGTGGCTGGATACTGACCTGATTACCCGCATGACCTGGGATGAGCTGCAAAAATACACCAGTGAAACCTGGGAAGCCATGCAGCAAATGTCGGAAGATAAGTTCAAGTCTATGTATGACCACGTACATGAAAACTGGGAAGCTGCCGACGAGGACACCAAGAAAACCTGGAAGGGCCTGGAAATCGCTTTGGAGGGGGCCTGGGCAGGCCTGGAAGCCACCTCTGATATACGTTTCACCGCCATGAAGGATAACGTGGAGACTTCCTGGCAGGAAGCCAACACCAGCACCACCACCGAATGGGGCCATATCGTTACCACTGTAGGCGACAACGCTTTCGCGGCCCTCACTGCTGTGGGGAACAATTTCGGTCAGATGAAGGGCACTGTGAAGGGGAAACTGGAGGAAGCCCGCAGCGCGGCAAGTAACGTAAGTTTCTATAGCGTCGGATATGGTATCATGGAGGGCATGAGTGCTGGTGTAAACGCTAGAGCAAAAGCTTTGAAAGATTCTATTGTAGGTGGTATCCAAGAGGGTTTGAATGCCGCTATGTCGTATGCACAAATTAACTCCCCATCTAAACTTTTCCGCAGGAAGATAGGCTGGAGCATCAGCGAAGGTATGGCCGTTGGTGTGGAAGATAAAGAGGGACAAGTGGTAAACTCCATCCACTCCATCACCGACAGCATCCAAAAAGCCTTTCATCCCACCTTTGCTATGGATTTCCCATCGGCCAACGTGCCAATGAATTTTGCGCCTGCCCGGGTCTCGTACAACGCGCCAGGCTATAGCAGCGCCTTAGACCGGGCAGCTAGCCCCGCAAAAGCGGCGGGGGACACCACTGTGAACATATACTCCCCTGTGGCTGTAG
>ERZ779632.11-NODE-11-length-128867-cov-15.361636_pt1 | contig 128867 bp, 101 predicted proteins | sample MGYA00514194_ERZ779632 | MGnify/ENA primary metagenome ERZ779632 (study PRJEB29562, sample SAMEA4376704) | mouse gut metagenome | isolation source: Cecum | study: EMG produced TPA metagenomics assembly of the A DSS colitis mouse model was used to assess the... | reverse complement strand
CGCATCTGCCATCATTCGCATTCCGCGCTATCGCGCTCCTTGCGTCTGATGTGATAAAATCAGATGCTCCCGCATCTGCCATCATTCGCATTCCGCGCTATCGCGCTCCTTGCTCATGACGGATGTTCGTCAAGTGTATACATAGAACCATGCAAGCATGGTCTATGTATACACTTTCCTCACTATTTTATCACAGTATTCCCCTACTGTGTCAAAATTTATCTCCAGACAGTTCTTCCGATAGGTCAGGCACCGCCCGGGATCTTCCCAAAGCTCCCTGATATGGGCGGTCAGCTCCTCCACGTCGCCGCCCCGAAAAAGCTCGCCCGTCCTGCCTGCCTGCACAAGCTCCGGCGCGCCGCCCAGATCGGAAACCAGCACGGGGGTACCGTGCATCTGGGATTCCATTACGGAAAAAGGGCCGTTCTCGTACCATTCGGAAGGATAGACGGAAAATCTTGCTCCGGCAATCAGGCTTCGCAGGGCTTCTCCCGTCACAAACCCTTTATTCTCCACGTTTTTTACTTGATTGACCTTTTCCTCCAAAGGCCCCGATCCCGCAAACACAAAGGGAATTTCCGGCAGGGCCTGACAGGCTTTTAACAGCGTCTCCATCCCCTTTTCCTCTGCATACCGCCCGAAATACAGCACATAATCCGCCGCTTCTTTTCCTTTTGCCCGCTCCGGCTTCTCCACAAAGTTACGAAGCATTATGGTCTTATCCGCCAGAAGCGGATTGGTGTCCAGCTGCTTTTTCATAAACTCGCTTGGACAGATAATGGCATCCACCATGCCGTAGGTCTTTCGTCTGGCATAAAATGCAGCCTCCACCGTGCCAAGCAGACTTTTGATTTTAGAATTATGAATGCACCTATTTTTACTGCACGCCCCGAAATGCCCGTCCCTGCACGCGAAGCAGATTTTCCCCGTAGCAGGAATCCGCATCATATGATTGGGACATACCCACTGATAATCGTGGGCCGTATACACCACTTTTACCCTTCGGCCCGTCTTTTTCTCATAGGCGCGGACAGCATAAATCACCGAAGGGGTGAGCTGAAAATTGATATTATTAAGGTGCACCACGTCCGGGTTCATGTCAAGAAGCACTTCTCCCATCTTCCGTTTCGCCTCGAAAGAATAGATAATTTTAAAGGGATAGAGCAGTTTTTGCAGCTTACCCGTATGAAAATCCATGTCGGCCGTGTAACGCTCCGCCCGATTCCCCACAATGCGTCCGATATGCTCCATACCGAAATACTGCACCTCGTTGCCCCTTTTTTGCAGTTCCTCTCCCAGCTTAAAAATATAAGTCTCCGAACCGCCGTTGGGATATAAAAATTTATTTACCATCAATATTTTCATCGTTCCCGCAGTCTCCCTGTCCGCCAATTTCTCTACTCCCACTTCGCATTGTACAGCTCCATATCCTCGTAAACCGGAATGTAGCCGCTGTAAGGCTCTCCGCTCCTTCTAAACGTCCATCCCTGATATTTGGAGGCGTCATATTCCGGCGTATGGGAAAGCTCCTGTCCATCCAAAACCTCTATGGTTTCCACCACGCCCTCATAGACGGAGAAGGTCACCTGATGCGTCTGACCGCTTGCAGGAACCGGGAAAGGCTCGTGGGGCACACCCCATCTTTCGCAGAGGAAATTGAGCCGGTTGGCAAGAAAGAATTTTGTATAGTTGACATTCGCGTCATAACTCATATACCGCCCCGAACCGTCCCCGGGCTCTCTGACGCTTTCCCACCGGGCATCGTCCATTTTTACGGAAGCCCTGATGCGGTCCGCATATCGGTCGATCCCGGTCTGCGTCAGCCGCTCAAAAAAAGGCATTGCCGCCGCGTATTCCTCTACAATACACTGATACAGTTCCGGCGTTTCATAAAGCTTCTGATACCAGTTTAAAGAAATCAGCAGCCGTTCGTTATTATTCACATTCGTTTCGGTATAGTTTATATAGGCGCTGCCGCTGCCGCTCGTCTCCCCAAAGGCATTATCATAATCCCATGCCGGGCCCGAGTAGAGCTTTTCATCGCCCCGCTCCTTGTAAAAAAACATGCTGGTTGATCCCGCGTCCATCTCCAGTGCGATTTCATCCATCAGAAACCTTTTGGCAAAGCTTTTCAGATCGAGACGCTGCCAGACCGCAGGGTCGCCGTTTTGAATCTGCGCGTCGATTCCGTCCACATATTCCTTCAGCCAGGTCACCTGCTCCCTGGACGCATGTCGGGGCGCATTGATGGTAAAATTATCTCCTCTGGAAGTCAGAAAGCCGTTCTCCTCCGCCTCCCAGTGCTTCGGATGATCCTTCTCTATCAGATAGCCGCCGTCCGTATCCGCTCCGTTTTCCAGAAGGTATCCCTTACTGTCCTCCTCCTCGTAGCGTCCTGCCGTCCCCTGCCCGATAGAGGGATTCAGGCGTTTATTCTCCTTCTCCAGATCGTAAATATCAACGCGCCCTTCGCCTACGGAGACAGACTCCGTCAGCAGATAGATCCCCCGGTATTCTCCGTTGAGATACAGATCCACCCAAGTTCCCTGGGGCGTATAGGCAAGCCCCAACGCCTCTGAAATATCCATGGCAATCTTATTATCCAGCCTGCTGCCTTCCCGCCAAAGGGCCAAAAGCCTCCATCTGTCCGACTTATTTAACCCGCAGAGGGGATATGGAGCCTTAAGCTTGAGGGCGTAAGGCTTCTTTTCGTATTCCCAGGTGGAATTTCCCCTGCCGGATATGCGCGGCAGTTCGTCCTGATACTCAGTGATCCCGTCTTCCCTCACTACGCAGATTTTACCCGTCTCCTCGTTTTCCTTATCGTCATGTAGATAATCCAGTCTGCCGCTTGCGGTGTCGATAAACATGGCGGGAATGTGATCGGATTCCATAAAAGCAACCTGATACACATACTGCTCATAGGAAGCGTCCGTGATCTGTAACTGGTAGCTTTTGTCCTCTTCCCATGTAAACGATTCTCCCGCGTCCAGAAGCCGCCCGTCTATCCGCACGCTGGCGTCTCCCGTATCTTCCAGCGAAACACTGCGGCCTTTGACGCAGGAGGGCAGGAAAAAATATGCCTGCTGCCGCTCTTCATCCTGCCAGAGAGCCACCCGGTTTTCACTGCCGTCCGCACGAACGTACAAAACCGGCGCTGCATCCTCCACCCGAAGCCGGACGTTATCCTGTCTCACAATCATAAATCCGCACGCCGCCACAATCACAGCGGCAAGCATGATGCCCATACAGCTTCTCTTGCGCATCCGCCTATCCCTCTTTCTTTTCCGGCCTTTTATCCCCCGCCGCCCTTCTGTACACGGCAAGGGTCCGCCTCGTCACGTCTTCCCAGTCATACTTTCCGCAAATATAATCCACGCTCTCTTCGCCCATACGGCGCACCGTTTCCGGGTGTTCCAGCATGAAAGCAAGCTGCCGCCTCAAATCCTTCACATCGCCCTTTTTAAAGGTAAGCGCTTTATCCTCCACCACCTCGGTATTTTCACGGATATCGCTGACCAGACAGCAGTCGCCGTAGCTCATGGCCTCCAAAAGCGTCAGCGCCATGCCCTCCACGTCGCTTGGCAGCACAAAAGCATAGGCGTTTGCATACAGCTCTTCCAGAATCTGCCCCTGTACAAAATCCGTCATGATAATTCTCTCGTCTCTGGCAGCCATCCTGTGAATCTGTTCCATATAGGCCATGGCCTGAGAACTGCCCCCGGCAATCACAAGTTTTTTGTCCGTTTTCAGCCCGGAAAACGCCTCTATCAGGTAGTGCAGGCCTTTCTCCGGCACAATCCTTGCAAGAAACAGAAAATAACCGTCCTTCAAAAGCCCGTACTTTTCCCCGATCATGGCCGCCCCCTGGGGCTTCGGTCTGGTAATGCCGTTGGGAATATAAGTGACCTCCCGGTGGTAGGTGTCTGCAAAATAGCGCTTCACGTTATCCGAAAGCACAATAATATCGTCGGCGTATCTGGCCGCCATCCGCTCCCCGAACTTGATCACAAAGGAAGCGAAGTTCCCCCACTTTGCCCTCTGCCAATCCAGACCGTGAACCGTTACCACGATCTTTCTTTTCAGGAAATGCGGCAACCAGAGCATGGCGCAGGGGCCCTCCGCATGATAATGAATCACGTCATACCGATGAAACAGCGCCATAATCGTGGCAAAAAAGGAATAAACAATGGCGTTTAAGCTGCTCCTGCGAAAGGTAGGCACGATATAGACGCGTACGCCCTTGTAAAATTTTCGTCCCTTCCAGCCGTACTCCTGATCATACTTTTTCCCGGAAACATGATGTCCGAAACGATTATAGGCGTCCACCCGGTGTCCCATGGCCGACATTCTCACCGAGAGCTCTTCCACCACAACCTCCACGCCGCCCTCTCTTGAGGGTATCCGCTTATGGCCGATCATGGCGATACGCATGCCCTGCCTGACTGCCTTCCTCCGCGCCTTTCCTTCCCTGTATACAGAGTAGACAAAAGCAAAATTAGTATTCAGGTAGCGGGGCAGCATACGCTTCGGCTCCCGCAGAATCCGAAATACCCATTCCAGACAAAGCTTCTGCATCCACATGGGGGCCCGTTTCGTGGTGCCGGCCGTAAAGTCAAAGGCCGCGCCCACCCCCAGCATCAGCGCTTTGATCCGGTTTCGGTGCTCGTACATCCACCACTCCTGCTTCGGCGCGCCAAGGGCCACCCACACAAAATCCGCACCGCTCTCGTTGATCCGGTTGACAATCTCCTGGTCCTCCTCCTTTGTCAGCTCTCTGAAGGGGGGCGAGTACATACCCGCAATCCGAAGCTTTGGATACCGCCGCAAAAGGGCCGCCCGCAAAGCTTCCAGCGTAGCCTCCGTGCTGCCGTAAAAGTAATGGCTGTAGCCGGTCTTTTGGGACAAATTCAGAATGGCCGGCATCAGATCCGGGCCCGGCACCCTTCTGGCCTGGGAAAAGCCCCTTTTTCTGCTGACAATGGAGAGCGGCTGTCCGTCGGGAAGGGCCATGGCGCCGCTGTTCTGCACGTTGCGGTAAGCCTCGTCGCGATAGGCCATCACCGTGGTATGCACGTTGGAGACACAGACATAATTGCCCTTTAACGCCTCCAGATTCTCCGTGAGATAGGCGATGGTGTCCTCCATGTTGGTGACATTAATATTGGTTCCCAGTATTTTGCAGTATTCCAGTTCCTTTTTCATAAAAAATCACTCCATACCGAAGCTTATGGGCTCCTCTGTGTTATGGTTTATCGTACCCGGTTATCTGTGTCACGGCAAAGGCCGATTTTCTTCGCAGCATCCGCCACAAAATCAAGGCCGCTCCGCCAAAAAATGCACCAATCAGCGCACTGCCCGTATAATAGCGCGCCGTCTCCAGCTTCACGGCCTTACCGGCCACAAGCTGCATGGGCGTATCCGCATCCGTATAATTCATTACCTTCCACCCCGCATAGGCGGGATCGTCGCGGCTTTCCAGATAAACCGAAGACTCCTCCAAAGCGTCCGTATAAAAACGGGGCACCACATATCCTTCCGGCTCCCGGTAAACGGCGGCGCACAGGATCATCCCCACAAGCGCGCCTGTCGCCACAGCGGCAAATACCCTGCCCCTGCGCCCATAACAAAGGGCCTTCGCAGTCACAAAAAGCCTGTCAGGCAGTCCCGCCAGAGGAACATTGATCTGCCTGTGGGAAATTCCCGGCATAAGGCAGTACTCCTTCGCCCCCTCTTTCCCGGAAAACAGAAACGCCCCCAGAAAAAGCAGGGTAATATTTTTGAAGGAGGTGTTAAACAATAACTGCTCCGTCCAGCCGGCTCCCAGAAAGCACACCAGAATTACCAGCTCCCTTGTGCGCTGTTTACGGGTATCATAAAACAGCAGGGCAAAATAACCCACAAAGATAATGGCGGTAAGAATCAGGCCGAAATGGATATAACACCAGACATAGGAATTATCAAGCGTCATGGAAGAGGAGGTAATCTGAGAAACGTCCTTTCCAAGCAGACTCCTGTACGCCCCATTACTCAAAAACTGATCCGCCAGCCATATTCTGGTATTCAGCAGTTTATTCAGGCGATGAGCCAGGCTGCCAAGCACAGGCCTGCCGCCCAGATAGACCAGATGAAAATATCTGTATAAGAATAGCGGCATTACAAAGGAAAGGATCAGACAAACCGGCAGCACCAGATTAACCGCCGCTTTCTCGATGAAACAGAACCGCGGACGGAATTTTACATACAGACATCCCGTCAAAAGAACCGCCACCATGCCGAATCCCGTATAGCTGATGGAATAGAAAAACACCAGAAGGTTTCCCAGCATAAGGATAACGTACTGTTTCAGGCCATATCGCTCCTCCATCTTAAGAATTATCAGCGCACACAGCATCAGATAGGTGATATGCAGAATATTCGGGTGGGTAAAGCCCAGACTCCAGCGAAAAATATGCCCCAGCCCCATCTTGGCATGCACCCGGTATACCGTGTGCTCCAGCCGGAAAAAAGAAAAAATACTGAGTACAACCGCGCAGCACGCCCACACCCACAGCGCAATGTGGAGCGTCTTCTTCACCGATATGCCTTTCATGCCAAGCACTGTAAACATCACAAACAGTACGGCAACATCCCTGGAGGCGAAATACACCGCCGCCGTCAGCATAAACAGCAAAATCTGGGACACCGCTTCCCTTTTTGTATAAGGCGTCAGCAGAAGCTTCAAAAAGCCCATCACAAGGGCAGGCACCGTCAGAAGAATAAAAACCTTCTGCCCCTCGTAAAATCCCATTCCCTTGGCCAGCGACAGCAGAATAAAAAAGCCGTAAAAAAGGGCTTCCTGCAAGGTTATGTTTTTATCAAACTCTGTCGGTATCGGTTTCATGAATCCCTCCATGTGAGAGCGGTGCCAGTCTAAATCTCTTTTCCATACTACAAAACTTCAAGGGCCGGGCCCAGCGACCAGGGATAGGCCCCGTAACGCTGGGGATATCTGGAAAATCCCTCGCACTCCCCGGAGCATTGAGATACCAGCCCGTCCACGGCTGATTTCTCCAATGCCCGCCGCCCGGCGCGCAGGGCGTTTTCATACTTTTCCCCGGCGAAAATGCCAAGGGAGCGTCCTTTCTTAAGGGCCGCGCAGATCATTCCCGTAGCGGAGGTGTCCGCAGGGCCTTCCATCGCCTGCAGCTGCCAGCAAAAATACCCGTCCTGCCTCTGATATGGCAAAACCGCATCCATAAGGGCTGTGCAGGACTCTTCCAGCCGCTCTTTGCCGTAATCCGACGTCATACAGCCAAGCATCCCGCGGAGCAGCCACCCGACAGCCCTGCCCCAGCCAATAATCCCGTATTTACAGCCGTCCGTCATATCATAACCGTGATAGGGAAGTCCCGAAGCCCCGTCCATACCGTAGGACAAGAAATTGACAATCTGGCAGAGCGCAAGCTCCCGGTAGCCCTGCCTGTCAACAGTCTCCCCGTACTGATAGAGAAACGGACAGGCCTGCCCTATGCTGTCCACGAAAATATAAGGTTCCCCGGTGGCCGGACGATAAAAAAAGCTCCCCGGACCGTCCTTTGGATGCTCCATCGCGTAGCCCGCCAGTTTGTCCGCCGCCGCCCTTACCTGTTGTTCGGACATTACCTTTTCAAATCCGCCAAATCCCGCCTTTATTTCCGTATAAACGGCAAGCAGCGTCTCTCCCGCCAGCAGATCGTCTATGGCCGCAATGGGCATTCCCCTTTTGATCCATCTTTCATAATAGGCTCCAAGGGCCTCTTCTATGCCGCGGGCCGCCGGCCCGTCCGCCAAAAGTGACGCCCTGCCGGCCCACAGCCCCGCCGCTAAAAGGCCGGTCGGCCAGAAAATCAAATCCTCAGCCGCAACAAGCTGGTGAAAAAGCCTTTGCCTGATAAAATTTTCTATCTTTTTACGCCTGTCAAAAACCCCATATTGCAGCAGTTCCCTGCAGGCATTCTCCACCATGGAAATTTTATTCATCCATGTCTCCCTTCCGGGCCTTTTCCCCGAAAATCTTACCAAAGATCGGTATCCTTGCCGTCACCGCATTCCACAGATAGGCAAATTCCTCCGTCCTGTGAAACACCGCCAAAAACACCAGATTATAGAGCAGTGTAATGACTATCACCATGAAAGCGAAGGAAAAAACGGAAACTTCACTCATCAGCAAATGCCGAATCGGCGTAATAACTGCCCCTACAGCCAGAATAACCGACATATATTTGATGGAATCCCTGAAATAGGCCCACGCCTTTTTTCCAAAGGAAACCCGGTAGATAATCCCCGGCCGAATCAGATTCGCCAATATGCCGGAAATCAGCGTTCCCACATAAACCCCCGTCACACCGATCTTTAAAACCAACAGAACGGAAATCACCAGATTGACGGCTCCCTGCACCAGCGGCAGATATTTATCCTGCTCAAAAAGTCCCGAGGCAATCTTGAAATTCAAAAGCACCGTACGGCCGCCCTTGAAATAGAAATCCATCACCAGAAGAGTCACCGTAATCTGCGGCAGCGTCCACCCCGCATCCCGCAGCCATATCCCGCCGATAAGGGGCGTCAGCAAATGGTAAAAACCGACCGCGCCGAAACCGAAGAGCCAGCAGGCAAAAAAGCGGTACACCCTAAACAAAAGATACTGTCTCTCTCTCGACTCCGTAGCCACCACGTTGCCGAAGCCGGCAATCACCGAGTCAAAAATAATATTCACAAAATTTCCCACATAGGTGATGATATAAACATAGTTATCCACCACAGCCGACGTATCCACATTGACAAAGGAGGAAATGATAATCTTATCCGTCTGTAATCTGGCCACATCCCCGACCTTATGGCAAATCAGAGCCTTTGTCTTTGTGACCACTACCTGCGTCTCCTGCGCCGCCAGCGGTTCCACATCCTTGTCCGACAGATAAGGATAAAGTCTGTTTAAATAGGCCGTCACGAAAACTTTCTGCAAAAGTTCCACGACAGACTGCGCCAGCAGATAGAAGAAAAAGTTACGAAACAGCAGCAGCACGCTGATCTGCACCGCCGCCGTAACCATCTTCGTCAGCGTATTGATATTGGTCTGGATATAATTTTTCTGTTCCGCATTTGCCAGACTGTACTTGTAGGTGACAAAATAACTGATCACCGTATTGAACAGGAACAGATAGTAGTAAAGCGTCAGCTCCTCTATGGTCAGGTTTCCCGGATTTTTCAGAATATATCTCAAAAACGGAGAGATCGCAATTCCCAGAACCGCGATCACCCCCGCAATCGTCAGGTAAGCCTTTTTGTAGAAACGCATGTAGGACTTGATTTTCTCGATATTGCGCTCCGCCACCGGCTTATACAGGCTGTAATTTAAGGCCGTGCCGATCCCCAGCTCCGTCAGGGACAGGACGCTTAAGACGTCTGTGTAAACCGCGTTCACACCGGACAGCGTCTTTCCCAGCACATAGATAAAGACGGTTCTCTGCACAAAGTTAACCAGCAGGATCACAAAGTTACTGATATATCCGAATATAATGTTTTTTTCGGCTTTCTGTATTCTACCCATGTAATTCCTTCCAAAGCCTGCGTATTTCATCCCCCGCTTTTACCGCTTCCGCGCAATAATCGGGCATACGCCTCTGCAGGCTGGTTCGAATTTCGTCCTCCCTTTCCATCATCCACGTAAAGGCCCTGATCAGTTCCTCAGGGTCGGAGAGCTTCTGTACCGGCAGCACATAATGCTCCTCCATGCCAAACAGATCTTTGGCGATCCCTCTGGCCTTCACGGAATAGCCTACCACCAGCGTGGGGACGCAGGAGGAATAGGCCGCAATGGTAGCGTGGGTTCTGGCCCCGATAAAGGCCCTGCATTTGGAGATAACGTATTTTATTTTCTGACAGGACATGTCCTCAAACTTCACCACCCTGTCGTTTCCCTGATAAACGCCGTAAAGCTCATTGATCGTGAGCCTGTCGTCGTTGTACTTCCACATCACATGGGGAATCAGCGCGATATGGCAGTCCGTGGTTTCCAGAATATGATCAATCAGCTTTCTGTAATTTTCTATGGTTATGCCGCTTTTTGTCTCGTGTCTTAAAATCATCGGGCTGATATTAATGCCGATGGTATTGCCCTCGCAGAAACCAAAGGGCAGCTTCGTCTCCTCCGGCTTTAACGCAAAGGCGGGATCGGGAAACTGTTTTACGTTCTCCGTGATACCGGCGTCGGCAAGGGCTTTCGTGGTAATGGACTCTCTTGGCGTAATCAGGGCGTAACGCTTCATATCCTCCACCACCTCCGGCTCCTGTAACAGCTCCGGCTCCAGAGAACAGCCCCATAGAACGGTCCTGGCGCCCGCCCGGTTAAACGCGCTGTTGGCCGTAACCGCCTCCTTCTTCGAAAGCTCGTAGCAGTACATGTCCCCGCCGATGGAGAGATAGAGGGGCGCCAGATTTTTGCCCATCACCTCTCTGAAACGGTAGCGCATGAAGGACTCCGGATCCCGAAATATCTTCCGCCACGCATAATACCACACATGCGCAAAAAAATGCTCCGCAATTTTACGTTCCTGCAAAATATCGCAGAGAGGCTCCACCGAATAATGCCTGTCCTCCTGCTCGCTGTTGGTCACAAGGAGCTTGGGAAGCTCCTCCAGCATATGGCAGGTGCTGTTGACGATTGCCTCACAGCCATGATTGCCGCTGCCGCCGTGTAAATACATGACAATTCTGTCATTCTGATGCTCCATACTCTCTCTGTCCTTTTCCCTCACTTGGAACCTCTGCCCTTTAAGACAGCTCCCACCGTCTTAAACAGAATCTTAATATCCAGTCCGATGGACCAGTTATCAATGTATTCCAGATCCAGCCGCACCACCTCGTCAAAATCAGAGATATCGCTGCGCCCGCTGATCTGCCATAACCCGGTCAGGCCGGGCGTCATGCTGATACGCCTCCTGTAATGGGCGTTGTACTGTTCAAATTCATCCTCCGTGGGCGGTCTTGTCCCTACCAGACTCATATCCCCCCGCAGGATATTCAGAAACTGCGGCAGCTCGTCAATGCTCGTCTTACGGATAAACCGGCCCACTCTGGTAATGCGCGGGTCGTTTTCCATCTTGAACATGAGCCCCTGCATCTCGTTTTCCTTTTCCAGCTCTTTCTTTCGCTTCTCCGCATCCATATACATGGAGCGGAATTTGTAAATCTTAAACCGCCGTCCGTTCTTGCCGATCCGGGTCTGTGCAAAAAAGACGGGGCCCGGAGAATCCACCTTGACAGCCAGAGCGACAAAGGGCGTAAGCACGGCCGTTATCAGTATCCCAACAAGGCCGCCCGCAATATCCATAACCCGCTTGACCATCATCCGGCGGTAGTCGTAATGATTCCGCGAATAGCTCACAACCGTGTAGCCCGCAAAGCTGTCCACCACAATTTCCCGCTGTCCGCCCTCAATGATATCAATATTGTAATGGCAGACAACGCCCATGGATTCCAGCTCATAGATAATATTCTTCACATACTTTTTATCCATATCCGGCAGATTGACAAAGGCCTCGTCAAGCGCCATCTGCCTGGCTAACGTCAGCACATCGCCGCCGCCCGCCGAAACCTTAACGCCGTCCACAACCACACCCCTGCGGTCCTCATCCACACAGGCCAGCGCCACAATCTCGTAATTCAGATCCAGCTTTTCCTTCAACTGGGAAATCGTCTGATTCATCACGCTGTCTCTGGTGATTACCATGATCTTTACCAGATTGGACTCGGCGGTCAGATAGACACGCAGCAGCCGCTTCATGAAAATCCGTACCAGCCAGACGAGCAGCATGTTGAAAACCGCAAAATATCCCCATACCAGACGGGAAAAGGCCGCGCCCCGCTGAATCATGAACAGCGCGCCTGCGGCAGCCACCACCATGAAAAGATTAAACTTGAGCACCGCCACAAACTCCACAAAAAGGCCGCGCTCCAGAAAGCTTCTGTTCCAGTCCAGAAGAAAGCTGTAAATGGTACAAAACAGCAGGAAGAATACGCACATCAGCGCATGTACCTCCGGCTCCTGCACTCTGGCAAACTTCCCGTAGCGAAGAAGGATCGCCGCCACATATGAAATTACAATGCAGAGCAGGTCTGAAAATAAAAGCCAGTACCCCTCCAGAATCTTTTTCTTTCTGTTCATCGTTCTCCCGCTTGTTTTTCTCCTGCGGCTACTATAACATTTCCAGACAAAAATATCAAATACATACGCCCTCCGGCGAAATCAGCGTCCATCCCGCCCACAGCTGTTTCATCCGCTGTGGCACGCACGCCTGTGTATTCTTGTGAATGGAAGGCCGTATCATGATTTTTCCGGCATGGCCGTTTAATCTGGCGCCCCAAAAGCTGAATGTGCTGTTGGCGCAGATATTATGCCTGCAATGGCTCATCAGCTCCATATCATAATAGCTGTTATCTTTTTTGTTCCAATCCACTATCCGAAAAGCCGCATCCCGGTATTTTTCCCGCACATATTCGCTGTCATCCGAAAAGACATAGAACACCGCCTTCGGATACCGCTCCTTCACATACCTGACCGCGCTTTCATAATAAGCCTCCGTGCAGATATTGCCAAACATCGCTGCGTTTTCCGGATCCAGATAATCTCCCCTGCGGACATGGATGCTGACAGATTCGCACGCCTCCATCTCCAGGGCCGTCTCCCGGTTTCTGGGTTCTGCGCTTTCAGGAAAGCGCAGCTCTTCCCGCAGGCTCTCCAGAATATCCGCATAGTACGCCTCGCAGGCCCAGTAGCCCACCAGATATTTATTCCGCCATTCAAATATTGCCGGGTGATACATGTCCGTCTCCTCAAACACAGGCGAAAAGGCGGGATTTACCTTTCTCCTCACCTTTTCCAGAAGTCCCTCCCGCTCTTCGTAACGCCGCCCCAGCAGCGTCCGCACTTCCCTGGAAGAGACAGTCTTCATGGACAGCCCGGAAAATCGGTTTAGCTCCGGCTCTCTGGGAGCCTGCATTTTTTCCTGAATCTCTCTGTCAAACCAGGAAAAATCCAGTCCGGCATCCCGTCCCAGCATTTCCAGTTTTCGATACAGGGCGTACTGCTGCATCTGATTGCCCAGCCCGCCCATGACTCTGACGATAATCATATTCCCCCCTGATGTTTCCTGTCATAAAGCTTAAACATAAGCCGCAGTATTCCAATGAGTACGCTCTCAGGATGCATGGCTCCCAGATACAGCAGCACGTTGGTTCTGTCCCGCAGATACAGCGGCGTATTTAAAAGCCGTTTCCTGTTCTCTTTCTCCGTAAAAATCTCCCGAATCCGCTTCCTATATCCTTTGTCCGGATTACGCAGTTCATTTTTCATCACATACAGAAGCATATAACAGTATTCCCTGTCAAGCGCCGCCTCCGCATCAGGCGCCCGCTTTTCCTCCGCCGCCTGTCTCAGGGAAGCCATCAGTCTGCCCACGCTCTCATAGATCGCCCCGTCATACCCGTGAACGATGGAATCCTCCACATAGCGGTAATGATAATACAGCGCGCCCTCCATAATTACCACCCGGCGGCTGTTTAAAAAGGCCGGATACATCATGTGGGAATCATCCCCGAAACGAATAGCATAATCATAATACGCCTCGTCTGCAAAAACGGATTTCTCGCACAGCTTCATGCACCGGGAAAGCGGAATTACCTTCTGCTCCTGTCCGATCAGCCTGGCCTGAATCTGCTTCCTGAGCTTATCTCCCTCGTAGACGCCGGGCGCGGCCAAACTGTACACCGGCTCAGTCTTTTTCTGCTTTTCCAGAAGATGGTTACAGCACACAATCTCGCCCTTTTCTCCCGTCAGGCGTGCCGCCATGCCGCTTAACATATCGGGCTCCACAAAGTCGTCGCTGTCCACAAACATATAATAATCGCCGTCCGCCGCCTTCATCCCCGCAACACAGGCCGCCGTAGGGCCGCCGTTTTCCTGATGAATCACCCGAACCCGCTCTTTTTTCCCATAGCTGTCGCAGATCCTGCCGCTGCCGTCCGTAGACGCGTCGTCCACAAGAATAATCTCCATATTTCTGTAGGTCTGCGCCAGAATGCTGTCCACACATTCCCGAAGCCAGGCTTCCTTATTATAGACCGGCACGATCACGCTGATTCTGTAAGATTTTCCGCTCATCCCTTCTCCATTCCGAAGCCCCCAGGCTTCCGTATCCTTACCCTGCCTGTCAACCGCCTCTTCGCAGACTTAAGACATTCCCCTGCCCGACAGACGCCGCTTCGCAGACTTAAGACATTCCCCTGCCCGACAGACGCCGCTTCGCAGACTGCAGTGTGCCGTAACACCGCACATACAGTCCCGGCAGGCGGTAAAACCATTTCGCTTTCATGGCATATCCCGAAGGCAGATATGCGGCGTTTCCTCCAACCCGCATCTGCTCTCCCAGCGTTTCCCGGCACCGGGCAAGATACCCGGACGCTTCCCGCCGCTCTCTTTTCGGGCAATGGGCAATTTTCCCGACGGTAAGCATAACAGCTATTATTATCTTGGCCGCCATCTGGCTTTCCAGCCCTCCGTCCATCTTAAGAATCTCTTCCCTCGCCAGCTCCCAGCATCTGATCTGATCCATGTAGGCAGGGGTAAAAGGCCTTTGCATCACGCCGGCGGGATTCTGATAATAACCGTATCCCGGATAGTCCGTCTCCACGGCCCGTCTCAGAAAAGGCAGAAGGTCCACTAAAAACAGCATATCCTCTCCCACAGTAAGCCCTTCTCGGAACTCCGCCTTGGTAAACAGATTTCTTTTATAAAGCTTGCTCCAGCAGCGGCAGTTATCCTGCAGAATACAGTCTGTCAGATACTGCCTGCCGTCAAAACACTTCTCCTTCGTCCCGGCCGCCGCCGTATCTGCCACCGCCCCGCCTGCTGCCATCCCGCCTGCTGCCATCCCGCCTGCTGCCATCCCGCCTGCTGCCATCCCGGCCGCCGCCTCTTGGGATTCCCTGCCCTGCGTTATCCCCTTCCAGTCTTCCTCCGTACTCCAGACCACAAAGCGGCATCCCGCCAGATCGCTTCCCGTAGCGGCCATTCTCTCCTGTAAATGGGCAAGAACCCCGGGACAGAGCCTGTCGTCCGCATCCACAAAGGTTACGCTGTCTCCCTGCGCCTGCGAAATGGCAAAGTTACGGGCCGCCGACACTCCCACATCCTCCAGTGTAAACACCCGCAGATTTCCATACGCCTTTTTCAGGTCATCGCAGACAGCCGCCGTCTGGTCCGTGGAGCCGTCGTTGACCACCAGAACCTCCAGGTTGTCGTAGGACTGGGCCTCTATGCTGTCTATGCAGTTTTTCAGATAGGCCTGCCCGTTATGGACGGGCACAATTACGCTGATCAGCTCTTTTTCCATCCGCCAAGCACCTTTTCATAAATATCAAGAAGGGTCCGCATATTCTCCTCCAGCCCGAACTTATCCTCCACTTTCTTTCTGGCTGCCATGCCAAGCCTCCTGCAAAGCTCTTCCTCGCGCAAAAGACGCTCCAGCCCGAGCTCCAGCGCGGCTGCGTCCTTAACCGGCACGAGAAGCCCTGTCTCCTGCGGCTGTATCATCAGGGGAATCCCCCCGGTATCGGCTGCCACAATGCCGCAGTAATTGGCCATCGCCTCCAGAAGCGACACAGACTGCCCCTCAAACCAGGAGGGCAGCGTCATCACCCGGCATCTGCGAAGCCATTTTTGCTTCTCTTCCCCGCTCACCCAGCCAAGCCAGGTCACATGCGCCTTATCCTTGAGCGAAAGCCGGCGAAGCTCCTCATCTTCCCAGACGCCGCCCAGATAAAGATGAAAATCCGGGAATGCCGCCGCAAGGGCCGGCACGCAGGAAAGCAGTTCCCCCACGCCCTTCTCCCGGCACAGACGTCCCAGAAACAGCACGTCATGATTATCGTAAGACTTTTCGTAGGCCTCCGGCACGGCGATGGCGTCCGGGAGCACGGTAATCCGCTCCGTGCCAATCAGTTCCCCAAAAAACGTCTTCCATGCAGGAGCAAGAACAAGAAAGGCATCCCCCATCCCCAGCACGCGCCTGATTCTCTCCCGTCCTTTCTCGCTCTGCTCTTTTCGATAAAACGTTTCAAAATCGCCGCCATGCTGATGAATTATAATCTTTTTGCGAAACCGTCTGGCCGTTTTGATGAAAACGCTTTTCCGGCGATAACTGTTGTCGGAAGCCATATTCACATGCACAATGTCACAGCCGGGAAGGGCAGCCAGAAAGCTCAGCCAGGCGATTCCCGCCCGAAGCAGCTTGCGCAGTCTGCCGCCCTCCACCATCGTACCGATATAACGCAGATTCACTTTTTGATCCAGTCCGGCCTCATAATAATTATTCACCACGCCGGAAATGCCGCCGTGCACTTTTCTGGCCGGGCCGATCATCAACACCTTTATCATGGATTTTTCCCCAAATTCTCAGAAGCCCTAAACGTTTTTCATCCGGAAAACAATGACGGAGTCATTCTTCAGTGGCAGAATACTGCCCTGCGACACCGCAGCCCATCATCATAAGCAGATAATTCCTGCCGATATAATCGGAAATCAGATGGGCTTCCACTACCGTGTACACGGCAAACATCACAAACAGCACAAGGGCGCATCCGTCCCTTTTCCTGTAAATCCGCCAAAGGAGCGCAAGATTTGCCAGCACATACAAAATGCCGGGAATCACCCCGTAACGGTAAAACACCTTGACCCAGCCCATATCAAAATAGTAATTCATATTATTTTCGCAGGAAAAGGCAGACCAGGTCTGTATCATACCGTCATTATTCTCGGAATTGGTCAGCGAGATAATCCTGCCGCTTATTTGTCGGTCAATCTTCCCCAGCGCCACAATATGATCGTTGTCTCTGGGATTGACGAAGAAAAATTCATTCCACTGGGCGTCCTTCACCCGCTGGGCGCAGACCGCGGCATCCACGGAAAAAGCGATGCACAGAAGAAATACAAGCAGGCCGCAGACATAGGCGAAGCTCCTTTTTTGAAACGTCTTCGCAAAGGACATTACCCCCGCCCCGAAAAGAAACGTCATGGTGATAAGCATGCTGGTCTTGGAGCCGGTGAGCATGTAAACGCCCACGTTAAGCAGAATCAGGAACAGCCAAGTATACCATTTTAAGCGATCAAACCAGATATAAACCCCCAGCGCAGTCAGCATGAAAAACATGCAGGAAAGGGCATTGGGATGCCCCATTCCAAGGGTATAGCGGGTCTCCGCCGCCTCCTGCTCGCCGATATAAATGGTGGTTTCCGCCGGGGCCCGGCCATAGGCCTGGGTCAGGCTGATATCCCCGTAAATTCCCGTCACCGAAAGGGCCACGATGGCCAGACAGCCTGCAAGCGTCACGTAAAAAGTGTATTTTAACGCCTGTTTCAGGGGAATGCCCCTGCATGCCGCCACAAAAGTGACGATGCGGATGATATCGTTTTCTCCCGTCGCCCGGTAGGAAATAAAGCCCACGCCTTCCAGCAGGACAATCAACGCCCATTCCTTCCACTCATAACGGGTAAGCGCAAGCTTTGCGAAAAACAAAAGAAAGGTCACCCGAAACAGGTAGCCCTCAATGGGATTTGTATAATTACTTTTGTCAACGATCACCATAAGCAGTTCCATGGTCAGACCGATATAAAACAGAAGGCGGGGAACCGGGCTTTCCTCCCGAAGCCGTCTGTAAAGGTTCTTTATCTTTTCCATGCCTCTTCCTCCCCGGCTCAGGCGCGGTGAAGCATCCGTGCCGCCATCCCGTGAAGCCTTCTAAGCCACTGTTTTACCGCAAGCTTAACCTTTTTCCCTGCAATGCCCGCCTTCCCGATCTCGGGCGCAATCAGGAAATCATATTCTTCTCTGTGATCCCGCAGATAGGCGGGAAAGCTCTCGTCAATTTCCACCCGCACAAACCTGGCGTCCCGGTCGAAAATATCCTCGCCGCAGAGAAGCCTGTCCACCGCCTCACTCAAATAACGCTTGCTATTATATTCCGAGTGCGCGGCCGCCTGCACCTTCACACCGATTCGTTTCGCCACGTCCCGTTCGCCGTCTCCGCCCATATAACCGAAATGCCAGCCGCCGTCAGCTACCCGCACGCTCCTTTTTTCTTTGGGGGACACCTCCCGCAAATACACGATCCCCGCTTCGGGAATATCCGCAAACCGGCATATCTTCGTGCCAAGCCACTGTCTTTTTTCCACACCCGGAAATTCTCCCGTAATGGACAAAAGATTTCCCGAAACTTCTTCCATATTTAGAAAGCAGTAGAACATCCGCTGCGCCAGATGATAGATTTTTCCCTCTTCGAAGCGATCCATGACGCGCACCAGCGTTTTCGGATTGGGAATCTCATCCACATCGCTGAATATGATGATGTCCTCCGGCTTACAGTTCGACAACGCCCGGATCAGCTGATTCTTCTGATACTTGTCCCGCTCGTGGGTAGTCACCCCCTCCATGGGAGAATCCTCCACGGCAACATAGCGTATCTTATCCTCAAATTCCGCAAAAAGCCGCCTGTTTTCTGCAAAAATCATCCGCTTTGGCTCGCCCGAAAAGGTCACGGAAGCCTCCTCGATCACAAAAAAGTCCACATAGGGAGCCATGATCTGCATACGCAGCTTTAAAATATCCAGTTCGTTAAAGAAAGGGATACAATCGTATACCATGTACTGTTTCATCCTTTCATCCTACATTACGAAGAATGCCCGTTTTTCATTCTTCGCCAGAACAAAAACGGCCTGATCCGATCCTTGCACCACTGCCATCTGGCTTTCCACGGATTGTGAAACTGCGGATACTGCGCATTTCTGCCCCGCCACTTGTGGAACACAAAGGGCTTCTCCACATCCATAATCTCGGGAATCATATGCTCGTGGCCAAAATATTTCGCCACCTCAATGGGCGCAAAGCGCATTCCCGCCTCCTCAATCAAATGCCGGTATTTGCAGCACAGAAAAATATCCTCGTTGTATTCGTCTTCTTTCTCTATCTTCTCCCACAAAAGGCCCGCCTGCCCGGGAAAGTCCATAAGTCTTTTACTGCGGATCGACACGCTGTTGCCCACCCGGATAATCTCTCCTCTGGCGTCCCGGTAGGAATAATCGTTCTCCGGCAGAGGCCAGGGCGACCCGATATAGTCATAATTAAGAAATTCATCCCGCCAGCTTTCGGGATGCACCACGAACCCGTCCGCGTGCACGATCAGGGCAAACTCCGTATGAATGTGCTGTCCCAGCTCGTACACCATTTTGTAGTTGAATTTATCAATGTTATCCAGCTTTGATGTGTGGGAATAACGAATTGTACGGGGCAAAGACAATGGTTTTCTGTGCGTGATAAGCACTACGTCGCCAAATGTAATCCCCTGCATGCTGTATTCCATGGCGCGGATCGTCTCGTAAATATTCACGCTGGTCATGGCCGCCAGCGTCACGTTCGGCAGTTTTCGTTTTGGTCCCCTTGTCTGCTGTTCCATATAGTCCCTTTCCTGTGACACATTTTTGCGCTGTGTCCTATGGCCTAACATACAGAGAATGCCTGTTTTTGGGCATTCTCTCGCGTGAGACTTAGTACTTCCTGGCGCCGCGCCCTATGGCGCGACGTCTGTGGAAGTACTTCTCACGCTGCGCACGCTGTCTTTATGGTAATACCGCGCCACCGCCACATTCAGCCAGTTTCCCTCGTCCTGCGTCAGATCGTTAAAGTCAAAAAGCGCCGGCCTAGCGCTGTAGGGCGCAACCTCCACCTGCAAAATATCCTCGTCCGTATAGAGCTCGTGCCGCTCCATGGCTTCCCGGTAAAACGTCTGCGCGTCCCCGTTTACCACAGATCGCAGGGCGGAAATACTGGTGTAGGTATTTTTGTCCGCCGTCAGCAGCCACACCGCCAGAAGCAGAAACAGGCCCAGAACAGTCATACGGTTTCCCGCCCGCTCCAGAAACAGACCGAAAGCCTCCGCCGCGCCGTCCGTACGCTTCCGCCTATGGGAAAAATATCCCATCCAATATGCCGTTACCAGAAATACCGCCAGATAATAGGTCATTTGAATGATCGTATCCACCCGGGACAGTCCCACCATACCTACCGCATAGAGAGTCGGCGTAAACATTGCCGAAATCACGCAGTACGCCCCGGCCGTCACCAGAACCGGATGGGAAAAGTCCCGTCTCGAAGCCTTTGCCAGCTTCCACAAAAGAGGCAGAAGGGCAATCCATAAAATCACCATAAGCACCGGCGTCCATCGGATCGCAAACACGGCCGTATGATAAAAGGACAACGCGACAGACTTCACCGCAGAATAGCCCTCATCCAGATCCATGCTTCCCCGCCTTACGTTGCCGGGTGCAATCACATTAACCAGAAATCCGGCGCTTCCAGTTACAAACGGTATTATAACATATGCTATTCTATCTCTTTTCCGCCAGAAAGCATAAAGAATCAGAAAAACCATAAGTATCTCCGCCTGCAAGCCCGTTACCAGATTGCCGCCGGCCACAATCACGGCAAGAACCGCCGCCGTTATACAGCAGACCGCCGCCCGCCCCTTCTTTTCCGCCCAGACGGCGCCTGAAACAAGGGTCAGCACAAAAAACCAGACAGACTGCATCAGCACGTAGTGGGTAGAGCCGTTATACCAGTAAATCCCTTCAAAGGGCGCCTCCATCACCTGATAAAACACAAACAGCAAAAGCGCCATGATCAGGGACGCGCTCTCCTGATCACAGCCCAGCCACCTGATAAAAGCATGCCGCCCCAGCACAAAGGAGGAGGAAGCAAGCATACCGATCATCAGAACGGGAACCACCCAGGCAATGCCATAGTTAAAATTCATGGGACAAAGCCCCATCAGGAAGCAGGACACATAGGTCCCCTGCCATTCCCGGTAAAAATCCATGTTCTGCCGCCATGCTTCCTGCACGGAGGCGTAAAAGTCCCCCGTCTCCTGCCACACGTCATGCACCCGCGTACCGTAATCATAGTCGTCTATACACATGACATTGTATTTTCCCAGCCAGAGCAGGGGAATCAGGGACAGGCACAAAAAAATTACCGCACATATTTTCATCTGTCGAATTGACACTGCTTTTCCGATTTGCCGCTTACCCGTCATATAACATCAAACCCTTTTCAGTCTTCGTAGCACGCCTCTGCCAATCTTGCACACATAGGCCTTCCTGTAGATATACTGCGCGCGCAGTTTTGCCGCCTGCCGCCCTATGCCCGCGGGCTTCCTGTTCAGCGCGGCATATTTTTTTGATTGCTTCTTGTAGGCCGCAAGCTCCTCCCGGCATTCCTGTGCCGTAAACAATCTGCCTTTTCTGTCCATATAATGAAACAGGCTGTAAATATTCTGCTCCGAAGCCCAGTAACCGTCGGACACATTGTGTCTCGCCCAGTATTTAGGCGCTATGGCAAATTGCAGGGTATCGCTGGTATGGGCCGGCAGACAGGCAAAGGAGGAATTGGATAGTAATAAATAGTAGGCGTTCTTCAATGTGACGTAATCCTTGCCGATATCGAAATGATGCGCTTCTATGCCCGGCAGCATTTTCTGTGCCGTGGCCACATCGTCCGTAATAATCAGAAACTCCATATCAGGACGGATTTTTTTCATTTCTTCCATTCCGTGAAGCCAGTACTTCCGATTAATCAAAAGCTCCGGGCTGCCCGTATACTCTCCGCCCCGCATATTGATAATACAGAGATTTTCCCTGCTGTATTCGTAAGAATCATACTCTTTCTTTACCTTAAGCCACTCTTTGACCTGAGGCAGGTATTTTACAAAATACGACTCGTCCTGCATGTTCCCGTAAAGAAGCGTATTATCCTCCACCCGGTGGATGGCCGGATCCGCTCCCGCCACATAACAGCCGTGGGTCAGGTCATGAGCAGAATTTCCGATAAAAAGCCGCTCCTCTGCGTCGTGATAAATCCTGAAATTTTTCTTCTCATCCTCAGAAATCGCATGTCCCAGATCCATGTCCATAAAATACATGCCTCTGTCGCTGTGAATGTTGACGGCAAAACGCTCCTGTCCAGCTGTGCCGAACTCATATCCGTTCTCCAGCGCCACCGCTCTGGCGGTTACATAGCAGAACAGCTGATTGCCAAGCCCCTGTCCGTCAATAAACTCTGTCCCGATCATTCGATTTACGCGTATCCTTTCTCATTCCATACAATGCCTGACTGCTTCGTCTATGATTCCAGCGCAGTCTGCGTAATTTTTTCATTCTCCACCTTATATATAATGTCGCACTTTGCAATCGTATTGAGCCGGTGGGCAATAATTACCATGGTCTTTTTCCCGTGGAAGCTGTTGACCGCCTCCATCACCGCCGCCTCCGTATCCCCGTCAAGGGCCGAGGTTGCCTCGTCAAACACCAGAATTTCTGGATTGTGATAGAGCGCCCTTGCGATGCCGAGACGCTGTCTCTGCCCGCCGGATATCCTGACGCCCCTGTCGCCGATGGTCGTCTCCAATCCCTCCGGGAGCTCTTCCACAAAGCTCTTTAGCTGCGCTTCTTCCAGTACTTCCCATATTCTGTGATCGTCTATCTTATCCGCGTCAATGCCAAAAGCGATGTTATCCCGGATGGACTCGTCAATCAGATAGATGGACTGGGGGATATAGCCGATCTTTGAAAGCCAGGACGGATAATTTTCAAAAATATTTTTGCCATCGCAGGTAATCGCGCCCGCCTGCACATGCAAAAGCCCCAGCAGAATATCAACAATTGTGGACTTACCCGCGCCCGACGGCCCCATAATGCCCACCGACTGTCCTTTCCTGACCTCCATATGAGCGTCCGTGAAAATCGGTTTGTCCGTGTTTGGGTAAGTAAAGCTGATATGATCCAGCACAATCTTATCTTCCAGCGTAAGCGGTTCTTTCTCCTGCTCCTGTTCTCCCGTCAGTCCCGTCACACTGCCGTTTACATCCTGCTTCATATTTTCCGTCAGATTTTCATACAGATAATCCAGACAAGGCTGAGCGTAGGCAATCTCCGACAAATAGGTATTGATACGGTTAGTGGCGGGCATTACGCGAACCGCCGCCGCCGCAAAAGCGGTAAGCTGGGAGAACAGCAGCGTAATATCGCCTCCCTGCACAATAAACAGGAAAATAAAGGAAAGCATTGCCGCGATAAAGACCGTCTCAATCAAAAGCCTTGGCGTATTGTTCATCACCGCGTAGTTTCTCGCCACATTGGCCCCCACTGCGCCGCTTTCATAATAATTACGTACAAAAAACTCTTCTCTGTGCAGCACCTTGACATCCTTCAGCCCGTAAATGGACTGAATTCGCCATTTCGCAATCCGCGACTGGATCGCCTGATTCTTTTTACCGATGGCATTTAGCCGGGGTTTGAGCACCTTCGTGATCATCAGGGTCATGCCCAGAAAAAGCGCGCCGCAGCCGACGGAGATTGCAGGACTCACCCAGACCACCAGCACGAGACAGATCGACACCGCCACAACAATTTCCGTGGTCATTTGAATCAGCACCAGTATCAGCTGAAACGCATTTGGAATGTCGCTGTCCGTCAGTCGAAACACCGTGGGAATATCCGCGCCCAGATAATCTTCATAGGGGCGGTTTAAAAACTCCCGCATCACCCGGCTGATCATCCGGTTCCGGTTTCTGGTCACAAAAGTATTCTGCACGTAGGTCTGAAACAGAAGATAGGCGTTTTTGAATATAAAGAGAAAAATCGTCACACCGAGCATCCAGAGAATCAGATTTCTCGAAGAATCTATATGAAGGAGGGCTGCGATCCAGCCCACCAGCTCGTTTTCCATAATCTCATCCGGCGACATGATCGCCTGCACTAACGGCAGCATCATGGACACGCCAAGGGTCTCCAGAATACCGCCGATCAGAATGAGAACAGCAAGACCAGCCAGCTGTATCAGCTGTCTTCTGTCAAAAAGGTATGCAATTTCCTGAAGCAGTCCTGCCTTTTTCTGTTCGTTTTCCTTAACGGCACTTCTCATAAACCGTGTATTCCTTCCTTATTATAGGACAATTTTTGCATATCCGTGCGGTAACAGTCCCGGCAGTCCACCCCGTTAAGCCACTGCTTTGGCGCAAACACCGTCTTTTTCGGATTGGGATTTAAGTAAGACGCCCACCAGCTGAAACTGCTGTTTGCGAGAATATGATGCCTGCACCGGCTCATCAACACAAACTCCGCGTAATCCACAGCCTGCTGGTTTCCCGAAAGGGCAATTCTGTCAATATCGCCGGCCTGCCCCATTCCATCGCCTTCCCACTCCCTGTCATTACAGAAAAGAAAGAACCTGCACCGTGGATATAGCTCCCGCATCCGACGTATTCCTTCCATATAATATGCGTCCGTGCAGATGCCGCCGTAGAGCGCCTGATTGTCCGGCGTCAGATAATCGCCCCTGCGGACGTGCACGCTTACAGAACATGTGTTATCTATTTCCTGTAAATACTGCTCTGCGGATTTGCCTCCGCTGCCGTTATCCCACAGCCCTTCAAGGCGCAGCCACTGGATCAGCCTGTCCGTATCGTAAACCTCCCTGACCTGATCCGCCGCCTCATGAAAATACCGTTCTGTCTGCCAGTAACCCTCCAGATAAATATCGTCCCAGGTCAATACCTCCGGCATAAAAAACTTACTCTCCTCAAAATAGGATTTCTTGTGTCTGCCAAAGAGCTTTCTCCTCACTCTATGCCAAGGCAGCATGGAAGAGTCCAGCATCTTTTGCAGTTCCTTTTTGGACGGGCGTTCATAGGAGACACCGAAGGGCATAAGGGCCAGGTCTCTCTGAGGATCCTCCGCAAACCCGGACACATCGTCTATCTTTACTTCCCTGCCAAGGCTTTTCAGTTGCAAATATAGGGCGTACTGGAACATCTGGTTCCCCAGGCCGCCCGCAAGCTGTACAATTACCATCTCTGTCCTTTTATGATATCAATCGTTATTTATACTTTCCGAGAAGCTTTTTCACCAGCACCTTACAGGGAACCACTACCTGCTCGTCCCACCGAAGCTTCCTGCAATACGCTTCGGGAGACCGATAAAAGAGGCTGAGTTTTTTTCTGTCTCTCGGATCCGCTATGGGTGATGCGAAGGCTTTCTCGGCGCGTTTTCTGTCCCGTCTCAAAATCTCTTCCAGCCGCATCCGAAATCCCTCGCCGTCCTCCGCCCCGAAGAGATCGCCATAGAAGAGCAAAAGTCTCTTATAAAAAAAATAATCATGAGTCAGCGCCAGATCCTCCCTGCCGAGATTTTGAAGGAGGCTTGTCTTCTCATAATAGGCCGGAATCTGATCCGTGAAAGTGCGCGAATTGATCCGCCTGTTCATGATGCTGTCCTCTCTGTCTATTATATAGTTATACAGGGCAATGTCAAGGTAAATGCAACGTCGGGCAGATGCCAGCGCCTGTGTTGCAAACACGATATCCTCATACCATCTTCCCTCTGGAAACAGCCCGGCGGGAAGAAGCTCCCTTCGATAGAGCTTGTTCCATGCCGCATTTTGAATCGCAAACTCCTCCCGTTCCTCCACATACGCCTCAAGAGCCTCCTGTCCCTCGAAAAGAACCGCCCTGTCCACCGACTGATCCGACGTTCCTGTACGGGAAATCTGACGGTAGCGGCAGACGGCAATGCCGGCCTTACTGTCCTGCATGGCAGAATAAAGCTTCTCATACATATCTGGATCAATCCAGTCGTCCCCGTCCACAAAGCCGATATAGTTTCCCCTCGCTTTCGCAATCCCCGTATTTCTGGCACAGGCAAGCCCGCCGTTTACCTGATGAATCACCTGTATCCGCCCGTCCCGTTCGGCCATCTCGTCAAGTATGCGCCCGGTGGCGTCCGCAGAGCCGTCGTCCACCACTATGATTTCCAGATTGCGATAAGACTGTTCGCAGACCGAGCGAACCCCTCTCTCAATACAAGCCTCCAGATTATAGGCGGCCATGATAACCGAAATCAATTCATCCTGTTCTTTCTCAAGCAGTTTGGGCGGTCGGTACTGATTCAAAATTTTCACGTCGATTTCTCCTGTCCTGATTGATCCCTGTCTTTTCTTTAACCTCTCTCAGCGCTTTGCGCTTCCCATTTCATTTCGTCCGATATTCTTTATTGCGTTCCGAATTGCATCGTATGATATGAAATAAATAACGCTGGTCGCCTGTTATGAAATCACTTGTCAAAATCCGGCATTTCTTCTGTAACGCTCGTTTTCCTATATTAATTCAATGCATTTTATCAAATTATAATTTAACTTTTGTTGACCGAAGCCACTCCTGCAACATCAGAATGTACCAAATTTGCGGCTTCCAGACATTTTTCATAATATAATCATCCCATAATTTTCTTACAGCAGTGGTCTCAAGCAAGCCCTGCCTCTCCAGCAGAGAGGCCTCCAGAAGACTTTCCGCCCACTCCCGAAGGCCCGGCTGCCTTAACCACCGATGCAGCGGAATGGAGAACCCGGTTTTGGGTCGTTCCATTAACTCCCGAGGCACGTAACGGTAAAGTATGTCCCTCAGAATCTTCTTTCGAACGCCGTTCTCCTGTCTGTAAGCAAGCGGCAGCGTCCACGCAAACTCCACCACATCCCGATCAAGCATCGGCACCCTTGTTTCCAGCGAAACCGCCATGGCCGTTCTATCCACCTTATTTAAAATATCGTCGGGATGATACATCAGCAGATCCATCAGCATCAGATTATGCCGAGGTTCCTCCAGCAGCCCGGAGGGATAGGCATCCATCCAGGTCGTCCCCGCCTCTCTGCTCTGTATTGCATCCCACGGCCCAAAATCAAGCCGCTTCCCTTCCTGCCGTCCCTTTACAAGCTTGAGGCCCTCCCCGATCTCCGAGCGCAGATACATGTCCTCTATGGAGCACGCCCCCAAAAGTCCCGCCCTTGTAGCCAGGGAAGGATTGTTCCCCAGACAGCCAGTCACGCCAAGGGCGCCGCCGGCCGCCAGACGCAGCGGATAAGGCAGCTTTCTCACCTTATTCCAAATGCGGTCAATAGAATAATAGGTGTTATATCCACAGAAAAGCTCATCCCCGCCATCTCCGCTCAGAGACACCGTCACATGCTCCCGGGTGATCTTGCTGACCAGATAGGTGGGAATCTGGGACGAATCTGCAAAAGGCTCTCCAAACATACCCGCAAGAGCCGGAATCACGTTCTTTGCATCCTCCTCCGTAATATAAACCTCCGTATGTTCGGTTCCAAGCCTTTCGGCGATCTCTTTTGCGACGGGCGCCTCGTTAAACTGCTCCTCCCACATGCCTACCGTAAAGGTTCTGATCTTTTGCGAACTCTGCGCCTGCATCAGCGATACCACCGTGCTGCTGTCGATTCCCGCAGAGAGAAAAGCGCCCACGGGCACGTCAGCAGTCATCTGCCCGGCAATGGCATTTTGCAAAAGCCGTTCCAGCTCCTGTGCCGCTTCCTCACTGCTTCCGCGAAAAAGGTTTTTCTGCCCGAAAACAGCCGTTTCCATCATAGACCACCAGGTGAAAATTTCTGGTTTATCAAATGGTGATTTAACCTTTAATATTTTTCCTGGTTCCAGCTTCCAGATTCCCCGGTAGATGGAATAGGGGGCGGAAATATAACCATAACGCATGTAATCGCCCAATATATCTACGTTGACCGGATTGGTAAATCCATCCAGTGAAGCAATGGAATTGAGGTCGGAGGCAAAGACAAAGCTTCCGTCATTCTCTCCGTTATTTATATTATCTTTTAATATTCCATAATATAACGGCTTCTCTCCAATTCTGTCGCGGGCAAGAAATAACGCATGTTCTTCCCTGTCATACAACGCAATCGCGAACATTCCCTTCGCCATTTTCAGCGTATCAGCCAGACCGTATGCAGCAGCAGCCTCCAGAAGCGTCTCCGTGTCGGAGGTTCCCCGAAAGGCGGGTGTCCTGTTCTCTGCCAGCAGTCTTTTTCGGATATCGGCATGATTATAGATCTCCCCGTTGTAAGCAATCACATATCTGCCATCCCGGGATACCATGGGCTGAGCCCCGGTGGGCGTAAGATCCACAATCGCCAGCCGCCTGTGTCCCAGCACCACCCTGTGATCGTCCGAGGCCCACACCCCCGACGCGTCAGGCCCGCGATATTGCATTCTATCGCACATCCGCTCGATATTCCTGCGCCAATCCCCTTTGAAGTTACAAAAGCCCGCAATTCCACACATATGTTATTATTCCCTTCTTCTCCCCTACTCTTCTTCGATCTCAGCGTACTCCCCGTTCGCAATACGCTCTCTGACCGTCTCTACGGCCTCATTCTGCCTTGTCTGCCATAATGTATAGGAATTGTCCCATGAAGCATAAGAAGCGTCTCCACGGTGATCAGGGAGGGCATAGTTGGCCTGCAGGTATTTTTCCAGAAAATCCGTGCATTTCTCCGCCCCCACCGCATTCGTATGACTGCCATAATCCGCAAAGTCCTCCTCAAAGACAATGCCGATCTCATCGTAATAATCATTCATATTGAGAAAAGAATAGCCGCTCTGTTCTATAATTTCCCTCATATAATTAAACATCCGCTGTTCCTTTGGGGATTCCCCGTAGGGAGAAACAATAAACAGCGCCTCCTTTTTCCCTTCCTGTAAGCAGGCGATCAGCTCCCGCAGATACGCCTCCTGCTCCTTTGGCATGGCCAGTATGCCTTTATCGCCGCCGCAGGCAGGACGGGGCTGAGGCCCCACCTCATCCCGGAAGGTATAGCCTTTCAGGGGATGGCTGTTGGAATAGAACATGTTTGCCCACTCCGAGGGGAGGACCAGCATTTTCCAGTTGGTATGATACTTCATAATATCAAAATAATAGCTCAGGCGCCCTTCTTCGTCATCCTCCGGCACCAGCCCCCGTATGGCTTTTACCCGCAGGGGCGAATACCGCAGATTATCCGTAACCCCTCTGGTATAGGCCATATTATCCATCAGCCCCTTTTCTTCCATTGTAAACATACGCATTTCGAAAATATAGAGCGAGGGCGACTGGGTTTTCTCCGCCTCATCCACCAGATACCGCATGGCCGCGGGCCGCTGTACATTGCTGGAAAGCGGATACATCGCGATTCCCGTCTCCCCCCAGAGCTTGGGAGCCGCATAGTATGGGAAAACCGGGCTCGAACCGATCATGACCACATCCAGAGAATCCTTCTTTTCGGCGTAAAATCCCGCAAAACGGTCTTTCACGTCGCCGTTTGTACGCACCATATAAGAAACCGGCACAAGTATGGCCAGAAATATTACGATAAAAAGCAAAATCTGTACGGGAATCTTATAATTACACCTGCTATCCATTGATAATCTCCTCAAAATATGCCTTCCACAGCCGATTAACCCGCTCCGGGGCAAGTCTCTTCTGAATCTCCGCCGCATTTTTACCGAGTCTGTCTGCGTAAGCCGGATCTCCAAGCAGCCTGTCCATCGCCTCCGTAAGCCGCTCCAAATCCCCTGCGGGAATAATGAGGCCGTTTTCGCCGTCCGACATAAGCTCCTGTGTGCCGCCGCTTGGCACGTCCGTGGCGATCACGGGAAGCCCCAGCGCCAGCGCCTCAATCAGGGCATTGGACACTCCTTCCGAGTAGGAAGTAAGCAAAAACAGGGAGGCCCGCTCAATTTGCACCGCCACGTCCAAAACGACGCCGGGCAGCGACAGGCGGTCCGCCACGCCAAGCTTTAACGCCATCTCTTCCATATGAGAGCGAAGCTCCCCGTCTCCGTAAATGACAAGACTGTATTCTGGATATTTGTCCTTTAGCGCCGCAAAGGCGCGAAGCTGCATTTCATGGTTTTTGTTGGCGTCCATACGGCCTACGGACACGATTTTCTTCTCCCGCTGTCCCTCATACCTTGGCCTGATAAAATCGGGATTGAGGGAATTGGGAAGAATGACCGCCTTCTCTCCCACCTTTTTACAAAAAAAAGACCGCGATCTCTCCGTCTGCAAAACGATTCCCGCCGCGTGGGAAAAGAGGAGATTGGCCAGCGCGGGCATCCACCTTCCCGGATATTCCTCCTTCGCTTCCCCCACCACGGAAACCACAGGCCTGGTTTTCGTTCCCATCGTGGTGACAACCGCCATAAAATTATTTTTCCCGATACAGGACAAAACCAAATCCGGCTTCTGCTCTTTCCATATCGCATGTAATTTATTAAGCCGTCTGAAGAAATTCACAATCCGGCTGGAGGACACTTTTTCCTGCCCGATATCCGAGATGACTCTCTCTGTTCCTTCGGGCAGAAGATACTCGTCCTCCTTCTCATATTGTGTCACCATGACAACGCGATATCCTTCCTCCTGAAAGTACTCGGCCAGATTTACGAACACGCGTTCCGCTCCCCCCTTGTGAAGGGACCCTATATAGAACGCTATTTTTTTCTCTGCATTTTTACTGTTCATCGGCTTGCATAAATTCCTTCATTTTTCGACCATAACACCCATTTTTCTTGCTCTAATCCTGCATTTTCGCCACAAAACGGCAAAAATCCCATTTTTAATTAAATTTTCATTTATTTTCGTCCGTCTGAATATTTTGAAAACTTCAAATATTTTCAGAAAATATTTTTTTATTTTCCTCTCTATAACGTGCGCTATCTGTTCATTTTATCATATCCCAGACGTTATGGCTTCCGTGAAAACTTTCGTACCACTGTTGAAATACAAAATAGGCCCAGGTCAGTCCGGAGTAATTTTCACCCGTCGAAGGGCCCCTGTCGCCGGTCCGTACATACCTGTTTACCAACTCATGCACGTACGAAGCGTCGAATATGTTTTGACGTTTTACGAAGTCATAGTCCGCATAACATAACAGCTGTTCCTTAAGCGGTCCCCTTAGCCATTTGTCAAGAGGAACACCGAACCCTTTCTTCGGACGCTCCAGCAGTTCTCTCGGAATATAGTCATAAGCAATCTCCTTGAGAATATGCTTTTTATCCCCCGCCGCATATTTATACCGGTGGGGAATCCGATAGGAAAAGTCCATCACGTCCGGGTCAAGAACGGGACATCTCGCCTCCAGCGAATATTTCATGGACGCCCGATCCATCTTACAGAGTATATCCCCCGGCAGATACGTGTCCATATCCAGAAGCATCCGGCGTATCTGCCAATCTCTGGCAGGACAGGCGCGCTCCACGGGATAGTGCACCGGCAGGGCGCGCTTACCTGCGGGAAGCTCACCCACCATGGCCCGCGCCATCCCCGGATAGTTTCCGGCGCTAAACTGGGTTTTCGTGTCCGGATTTCTGTTTCCGGCAATCACACGCGCTTTAAAGGGAAGCCTTGCCTCCAGATCAAGCTGCCTGAAACCGGGCAGCCTGCAAAAACCATGCACAAAGCCGCCAAGGCAGTCAAGCTTCTGCGCCTGCGCCACTTTCTCATAAATATTATAGCCGCAGTAAAACTCGTCGCCGCCGTCGCCCGAAAGCGCCACCGTCACCTGTTCTCTGGCAAGCTTGCAGACTAACATCGTGGGAATCTGAGAAGGGTCGGCAAAGGGTTCGTCGTAGTACTTGGGAATGCTTTCCACCAAACGAAGCATGTCCGCCTCTCCGATCATCATCTCCGTGTGGGACGTTCCCAGATATTGGGCCACAGCCCTGGCATAAGCCGCCTCATTATATTTCTCCTCGTGAAAGCCGATGGAAAAGGTTTTTACCGGCTCCGAAGAATGCTCCTGTGCCAGCGCCGTCACCAGAGACGAATCATAGCCGCCGCTTAAAAAAGTCCCCAAGGGCACATCCGCAATCATACGAAGGGACACGGCCCGCTTTAAAAGGGTTTTCAGTTGTTCTTTTGCCTCCTCATAGCTTTCCACGGGGCATTTTAAAGCCTTCCCATAGGCGCCGCTTACGCTCCAATAGCTCCAGATCTTTATCTGCCCGCCCTGAAATCTCAGGATGGCGCCGGGGGCAAGCTTAAAGACGTTTTCATAAATGCTCTCCGGCGCGTTGATATACTGTTGAAACAGATACCGCGAGAGCACGCCCCTGTCAATCGCCGCCTGAAAGTCCGGGCAGGCCATAATAGGTTTCAGCTCGGAGGCAAACACCAGCTCTCCCTGCTCATACCAATAATAAAGAGGCTTCTTGCCGACACGATCACGGATCAGATAAAGAGCCCCCTCCTCTCTGTCATAAAGAGCGATGGCAAACATTCCGTTAAACCGGTTCACACAGGAAATGCCCCATTTTAAATAGGCGGCTATGATAACTTCCGTATCGCAGTCCGACCGAAAGGGATAGTCCGCCAGTTCTTCTCTGATTTCTCTGAAATTATAGATTTCACCATTATAGACAAGAACAACCCTGTCGCTGACCGAATGCATGGGCTGATGTCCCAGCGCCGAAAGATCCATGATGGCAAGGCGTCTCTGCGCCAGCCCCAGCTGATAGCCGTCCGGCGTCTGATAAATCTCCGCGCCGCTGTCGTCCGGCCCTCTGTGATACATCGTATCATTCATCTGTCTGAGCTTTTGAAGCGTAATCTCCCGCTTTCTGACGTATCCGCATATCCCACACATACCAGTTTCTCCCAATCCATTTCGGAAAATGCACGCTTTTCGCGTCGTTATCTTACATCCTTCTCCAGAAAATAAGATTTATACTCGCCGAAATCTTTGCACTCGTTGTCAACAGACTCCACAAGCTCCACATATTTTTCCTGCAAAAGTGCCCTGTAATTCCCGAAATTGTCATATCCTTCCCGGCACCACGCAAAAGGATGCACCAGAATCTGGACTTTATCAAATCCCTTAATGTTCGCTTCGTCAGGATAACCGTACCGCCAGATATGATTGGCGTCCGACATATATTTTACATCAAGTTTCGTATCATCCGTTATTTTATCAGAAAAAGTGAAAAAGTCATCCTGATAGGCATTTAAAACGCCATCCAGCTTAATGTTCTCCCGCAGCACATCCCGAGAAGGCCTGTGTACGGAAAATTCGGTGATCGCAAAACCAAACATCTCGCTGAGAATGTCAATTTCCATACGGATGCGCTTTCTGATCTGCTCCATATCCGTCATGCCGTTCAGGGCAAAATGCAGTCCGATGTGCTGTCCCCGCTCGTGCATATCCTTAATGATATCCATATTCTTTCTGGACAATATATTATAGGAATTGTTAGTCCACTGGAAAAAGAACGTAGACGTAAAGTCCATGCTCTGTTCCACTTTGGCAAGCTGCCACGCCCTGTCAACACTGTACTCCACGTCATGCCGCATGATAATAAAGGAATCCCTGTTTAACGCCTCCGCATAGCTGCACTGTCTGCCTGTAGACTTTATAATCCTGATAATTTCCCTGTAGTCGTCAAATGAAAACATGGCCGCCTCCGCTTTGTATATTTTATCAATAGTATAGCATATTTAATCAATAATTACGAACCAATTCTTCCGGCTTTTCCTGCGCCCGATCCACTTACTGCGCCCGCCGCAGAGATTTTTTTCCGTAATATGCCGCTATTCCCTGATTCACCCAGCCGTCCTCGTCCGGGTCAAAATAGAAGCACTCGAAATCCTCAATATATTCCGGCATTTCCAGCACCACGTCCTCCTCCGGGCAGGATTCCAAATAATCGTAGATTTCCACACACTTTCCGTAGTAATCCCGGTAGGTTCCGTTGTGCACGGAACGCGCCACCCTGTAAAGCGGCATTTCGCTGACAGACAGCGGACTGACAATCACAGCCGCCAGACATACATACAGAAGAACCGCCACGCCCCTTCCATCCGCCGGCATTCCAAGCAGCCTGTGCAGGCAGACGCCCACAAACAACGCCAGATTTAACAGCGACAGAATAAGCGCTGTATCAATTATAAAATAACATCTGTTTGGTACATAAAACCCGCCATATCCCAAGGCCACAGGAAAATATGCCACCGGCCCCGCCGCCAGCGCAAGCACAGAGGCTATGCCGTACTCTCTAAACGCAATCCGGCATTTTCCCGCCAGATACAATCCCGCCGCAATCATAAGAAGAAACATAAGCCCCAATATCGTTCCCTTAAACAGCCGCCCCGTTTCCTCCGCAAACATGCGCACCGTATATCCTGCGGCCTGCCCGAAATGCAGCCCTGCGCCTGCGGTCTTATCGTGTCTGGAAAAATTGCCGGGAGCCGCCACATTAATGAGGGCGCCAGCCAGCCCCGCCCCGAACACCGCCAGATTATAAACGGAAATCCTGCGGGAAAGCAGAAAAAAGACCGCCGTCAGAAGCAAGGCCGCATAACAGCCCGCCCCCGCTACGGCAAGGGAGCCGCCGGAAGACAGAAACAAAAAAATACCCGCGGTGATCCCGTATCCCATCTTCCTGCGCCGCCCCGTTTCTTCCTTATTAATAAGAAGTAGCAGCGTCAACGCCGCAAGCAGAAAGGAGAAGGGCATGCTGTACGCCACCGCGCCGGAATACCAGAACCAGATTTCCGAATAGACGTCCCCGTTCGCTATCGTCAAAAAAAATACCGTCAATATCACAAGCCGCAACAAAGTCAGTGTTTTTCCCTTTGCTCCCGATTCTGTGGAAACGCCTTCTCCCTCCCCTTGAAAAAAGGAAATCCCCGCCCACAGCAGCGCAAAGAGCGATCCGAAAAAGAACAGAACGTTTCCCACCATCACCGCCCGAAGCTGGGCAAGGCCGAAATTATTAATCGGGGACAGAAAAGCCTGTAAAAACATGGAAAAGAAAGTCCCCTGCCAGTCCATGTACAAATCTTTTACATACAACAGGGACGCCCCAAAATATGCCGGGAGTGAGACATGAAAAACGCCCACTCTCACGCCGTGGGTAAAGTCGTCTCCGCTTAACACCGTGTACCCTGCTCCCACCGCAGTCACGCCCACCACAGCCGCAATAACAGTAACACATGCTATTAAAATCAGGTTCCCGATCCACTTGTTTTTTCTCACCATCTTGCTTCTCCAAATGTCGTCTCAGATGCCCATACCCTATAGCATCAGGAAAAATTGTCTGCGGCGTTAAAAACTCTGATATAAAAACGCCGCCGTATCATAGCTTCCGCCGTAAATACCCGTGATCAGCAAAAGCAGCGCCACCCCGTAATAGCATCCCCATCTGACGGGCATCGGGCAAGCGGCCAGCAGGCGGCGCACATCCTTTCCCCTCTCCTCCAGCACTGAAATGCAAAGCCACAGCGCACATGCCGCAAGCAGAAGCAGAAAACCGTATCGGCTAAGCCCGTATGAGGTCACGTCAGAGATTCCTTCCCGCAGACGAAAGTCCAGAAGGAGAGCCCTGTATATATGGCCCGCCTGAAAAAGACTTTCCGAGCGGATCAGGATATCCGCCAGGAAGACAATGACCCAGGTTCTGGCCATCCGAAACAACATAAAAATTTTCCCTTCTTTGATGTGAAGCTTCTGTCTCCACAGGGCATATTGCGGCTCCAGCACCAGTGAAACGCACATGATCGCGCCGTAATAGATTCCCCACAAAAGATAGCTTACGGTTCTGCCGTGCCATGCCCCCGTCAAAAGCCAGACAAGCGCCGTTCCGATGATCCCCGTCACATGCCTGCCCATTTTCGGCCATCTTTTCTTCGCCCCTTTGCCAATCTTCCTTCCGACAGAAGACATCACAAAGGAAAACATCACATAATCCTTAAACCATGTTCCCAGCGTAATGTGCCATCTGCGCCAGAATTCGGCCACCGACCCGGAAAAATAGGGACGCCTGAAATTTTCCGGCAGGAAAATGTCAAAGGTTTCGCTGACGCCCAGCGCCATATCCATGTATCCCGAAAAATCCGCATACAGCTGTAACATATAGAGAACTGTCGCCACAGCGTAGATACTGCCCGGCGCTTCGGCGCCGCCGGGCCCAAACACACTGCCGACAAAAAGGTTAATACGATCCGCAATCACCAGCTTTTTAAAGGCGCCCCAGACAAACCGCTGTACGCCAAAAAACATCCTCTCAAAATCAAAAGCATGAGGTCTGTCAAATTCCCCCTGCAATTTGCCGAAGCGGTTAAAGGGCCCCTGCGTAATCGCAGGAAAATAGGCCAGACACAGCAAAAGCTTCCCGGGGTTTTCCTGCGCCTCGCACTGTTCCCGTCCCACATCCACCACATAACCGATAGCCGTCAGCGTATAAAAGGAAATGCCAAGGGGCATGACAATTCCGGAAAAGAAGGCGTCCGTTCGAAGGCCCAAAAGCCCCGTCCCTTCCAGAAAAGGCAGCGCCGCCGTCATGTATTTTGTGAAAAGCAAAATCCCCAGATTCAAAACAAAATAAAGGATTTGAACCCGCTTTCTCCGCTTCTCAAATCCCAGCTTTACCGCCTTCTTCTGTTCTTTATCCGCTATGGTAGAAAGCGTCTCCTTCTGCTTTTTGAGATTCCCGCTTAACCAGACGCCGCAGGCATAGGTACTGACGCCGGTCAAAAGAAGCCCAACCGGGAGACCGCCCGTACCGATCACATAAAACAGGGCGCTTGCCAAAGCCAGAATAATCCACTGCCGCTTTACCGGCACCAGATAATAGAGGGCAAAGGAAATCACCCACAGAATAACAAAATTGCCCGATATCAATTGCATGAAGCTCTCCTCACGCCTCTTTTGTCAGACGTCTTACCAGCTCAATAATTGCCTCTTTGTTTCTGAAATTCTCCGCCACCACATACTTGGCGTCAATCTCAATATCGAAAATATCTTCCAGCTCGCTCACAATGTTGATCACCGTAAAGGAGTCGATAACCCCCTCCTCCATCATGTTTTCTCCCGTGTAAGCAAGAGCTTCCTCGCAGTACTCCTCCAGTATTTCCAATACTTTTTCTTCCATAATATATTGTCCTTCTCTCTTTTTGATTTTCGTACAAAAAAACGACAACGTCGTCTTTCTTTTAAGATTTACAGGTTAAATTCTATAGCACTCGATATTTTATTTTCAGAAGATTCCCGTCCGCAAGCGGCAGATACAGCATATCGGCTTCCTCTTTTCTCTTCTTTGGCAAAATTTTGCGGTATCGCAGAATTTCCGCCCTCTTTCCCTCCACCTCGGTCTGCAAAAGCGGAAAAACGCCGGTTTTCCCGTAATCCACGCTGCGAAGAAGGCGGTAAATCTTTTCCGGCTCCTCCCCAAGATCCAGAAACCCGTCTCCCGGCATCTGTGTGGAACGGTACAGCTTCCGCTCCGGCAAAAGCTCCTGCGCCTTGGCCTCCACGCCTTCTTCCAAAACCGCGTCAAAACAGGCAAAATATCCCTCGCAGGCCAGATCCATCAGCTTTTCCGCCAGCTCATAAGCCTTCGTATCAGGGCCGATTTCACAGGTTTTCTGTATAATAATATTGCCCTCATCCACACCCGCCGTTACATAGTGCCAAGTGATGCCCGTCTGCGCCTCGCCCCGGTAAATCACCCAGCTGGGCGCGTTCCTTCCGGGATAATTCGGCAGAAGGGCGTTGTGAAAATTGATGATGCTAATGTTTTCCCGGCCCACCAGAGAAGCCGGAAAAAGATAATTATTACTGGCGGAGACAATCAGAGTTTTTTCCTGTATCCCGGCAAGATATGCGCCCAGCTCTTTCTTATCGAGCAGGGAGGAAAAAGGAACGCCTCTCTCTTCGCAAATCTGCCTCGTAACGCTCAGGGCATGAATCTCATGTTCGATGAACTCCAGCTGATAGCCGTAATCCGCCTGCCTGTCCGCTGTATATTTCAATATCCCGCCGGTGGCCTTACCGTAACCGATCACCACAACTCTGTTAAAATCTGTCTTCATGGAGCTCCATTCCGTTTACTTTATATATTCCTTAAGTTTTACCCGGTCGATCTTGCCGTTGGCGTTGATGGGCATTTTCTCCACACGGATCACCTTATTGGGAAGCATGTATTCCGGCACGAGATGAGAAATCTTTTCGGCGATATACGCCTTCTCCAGGTCTTCCTCTATAAAAAGCACAATTTTCTGACGCTTCTCGTCATAAAGACAGCAGTTTAGTGAAATCTCGGGCAGCGAAGACACCGCCGTTTCGATCTCTCCCAGCTCGATCCGATGCCCCATATGCTTGATCTGAAAGTCCTTCCGCGAAAGATAAATGATTTCCCCGCGCTCATTGTACCTGACAATGTCTCCCGTCCGATAGATCAGCTCCGGCACCGCCTGATTCAGCGGATTCTGTACAAAGGCCTCCCTCGTCTTTTCGGGATTCTTATAGTAGCCCATGGACAGCGACGTTCCCCTGACGCAGAGCTCGCCCGGCTCCTCACCCGTCACCGGCTCGTCCCTGTCGTTCAATACCAGAATGTCCGTATTGGGCATGGGGAAGCCGATGGGAAGGGGTTCTTCATCCCCGAACTCCCTGTCCACAATATAATAAGTACAGGCGTCCGTGATCTCGGTGGGCCCGTAGAGATTCGCATACTGCACATCCGGCAGGAATTGTCGCCATACATTCAGCTGCTTATTGGGCATTACCTCCCCGCAAAACAGCACCCGTCTCAAGGTGTCCGACAGATCCACGTTCCGAAACGCCTTAAGTTTAGCGACAACAATCAACGCCGACGGCACCCAGAAAATGGTATTGATCTCTTTTTCTTTTATATACTCCAAAAGAGGAACCGGCTGGGCAAACAGCGTTTTCGGTATGATATGGGTCGTTGCCCCTGTCTTTAAAGTGCTGTAAATATCGAGAATGGAATTATCAAAATAGAAGGGCGCCTGATTGCCAAAGCTGTCCTTTTCCGTTATGGCAAAGGTTTCCGTCACCCAGTCGATATAGTCGATCACGGCCCGGTGATTGATGGTCACACCCTTGGGCACGCCCGTTGAACCGGAGGTAAATAACACATACAGAAGGTCGGTATCAATGCCCCGCCTGCGCGCCGCCTCCAAAGCCGCCTCTTTCTCGGATTCCGCTTCCTGCACCCCGGCTCCATCTGCCCGTACAGGCAAAGAAAGGCTTTCCCCTCCGGCATCCGGCGTCCCCTGTGCCGGTAAAACGTCCTCCAGCAAAAGGAACTCGCCCGTATAATCATAGGCGGAAAACACCTCCCGCAAAGGCCCTGTGGTAATTACGACAGACGGCTTAAGAACCTCCAGAATCTTATTCACCCGGCTTCCCGGCATGTCCACGTCGATAGGGGAATAAAAGTTACAGCTGTATGCCGCCCCCATGAAAGAAGTGAGCACATCCACGCCTTTCTCCAGAAAGACCGCAACCGGCTTTTTAAACAGGCCCTTCTGCACCAGCTCGCAGGCAATGGCTCTGGCCTCTGCCCGCAATTCCTTAAAAGTAATTTCCTTATGTTCATCCGCATAGGCTGTCTTGTCCGGGAACCGTTTTGCCGTTTCGTCCAGCCAGTAGGTAACGTTCGCTTTCATACTCTCATCCTTATTGTCCGTATCGCAGTCTGCTCTTACCGGCCTTTTCTCATGGCCGGGCCTGCGGCGTCCCCGCGGGAATCACCGGATAACAGGTGTCCGCCGTCTTCTCCGTCTTCACATGATACACATCATACAAATCTGACATGGTAAGGCCGCAGCCCGCCGGGTCATAGGAACCATAGAGAGCAATCCCCTTCTCTTTGGCCAGATTTTTCACCTTCTCTTCCACTTCCAGCGTGATCTGAAAAGCCTCCTCAGATTCTATGTAATTATACATCATGGGCGAATAGGGTGGCAAGTATAAAATGACCTCCACGCCGGCCTCCTGCAAACGGGTAATCAGCGAGGACAACCGCCAGAAATGGTCTTCGTCAATCTCATGGTAGTCTGTCATGCGGTAGACCACGTGCTCCTCCATAGCCTGCCTTGTCATGGCTTCCACATCGGCCGAATCCACCTCCCGAAGCTCCTTCTGATAGCCCACGCTTCCGTCCGCCCTTCTGAGATAGCCGTCTGTCTCCCATTCATCCGTATAAGCAACTAAAAACCGTTTCCCTTCGGGAAGGAGAGTCACATTGTAACGAAAATAATCCAGAGAAAGCAGTTTTTTCCAGTCCCTGCCCGTGTCTTTATGGGGATGCATAAGCTCCGGCGACAATTTTCCGTCCACCATAAGGCTCATATAATTGGCATAAGCTTCCAGCTCTTTCCACTTCTCATTGTCATGACTGGTGTTAAAGAGAAACGGATCCACCCCGATCATCATGGTTTCCGGCAGCTTATCCTGTTGAAATAAAATCCCCGTCACAGCCAGAAGATCATACATGGTGGCCTCGGACAGCCCCGCATTGTAAAAAGAATCCGTGCCAAACATGGTATGATCGAATGTATACACACGGCTGGAGCCAAGAACCGCCACCTGAGGCGCTTCCTCCATTCCACAGATACGCGCCGCCAGAAGATTTCTGTCGTTGTAATCAGATTCTTCCAGCCCCTCCACGTTCTTTCCCGCCTCCATCTGCGCGGCAATATCGTCATAGGTAACGCGCAGGATCGCATAAGAATCCACATACCAGTTGACCCATCCCGTAAAAATGAAAAGCGGCAAAAGAAACAGAACCGCCCTGCACCATTTTTTCATCCTCTGTCCCTCCCCGCAGCCCCAGCCTGCTCGTCCGCCTCCGCTTCCTTCCCGAAGCCGACGGCAAACAAAAAAGGCAGCGCCACGAACACCCCGTAGGCATAGCGGAACTCATTGTAAACCGGCGCAGCCAGAAACAGGCTCCCCAAAAGCATGACACAGGGAACAAAGGCAATCCCGTCGCGCCTCCTGTAAAGCGCGCATGCAAAGGCCGCAAGCAAAAGCCAGGTATTCATGCCAAGGCTCCATACCCTGTTGTAAAAGGCCTGAAACCCCTGCAGAAAATCACCCATGGCAAGGCCCGCATCATAGCTGAAAACCTTCCTCTCATTCTCAATGCCGAAAGGATTATCCACCATAAAATATTCGCTGTAAAGAATCTGGTCATGCGGAATATGTAAGGCATAATACCCTGCCGTCTGCCTGATCTGCGCCTCCAGATACAGCATAGGATTGCGAAGCCCGACCTTGAACCAGAGTTTTGCATACTCTCCCCTGTAATCCGCAATTACTTGCTGGTTGCCGTGCTCACGGATATAATTTTTCGTCACGTCAAACAGATAGGGATTATAATAATCGTCAATCTGCGCAAGGGGCGCCACCGCTTCCAGCATCTCCACTTCCTCCGGGGTAAGCTCCCCGCCCCTGACATAGGCGCAGAGCAGATGCTGAGTTGGCATGGTCAGGCTTTCAATGGTATCCGGCGGCTCTACCTGAAGCGCCTTCAAAATCGGACCCTGCCAGAGCAGATAACACAAAATCGCCGACGCTGCGCTCAGGTACATGTACTGTCTTTTCCGGCTCCCGGACTTTTGCCTCTCCCGGGCCCTCCCTTTGTCCCTGCCGCACCCTCCTTCTGCCAAACCCGTCCTGACGTCTGCAAAAATTTGCGAAAGTATGAGCACAAGCGTGGTTCCCAGAAAGATAAAAATGCCGTTGCTTCGAAGCAGGCAGACAAGCAGTCCCGTTGCCAGAAACGCTGCCCACTGCCGCCGCTTCTCTCCTTCCCGGGCGCAGACCCATACCGACCACATAAAAAGCAGAAAAGCCGCCGTAAACCATGCGTCCTTACCCATACAAATACTGAACATCCCGTTGACAGGAAGGACAGCATAAAAAAACGCCGCCAGAACAAGCCACAAAATTCCCGTACCCCTGCAATACAGCAGATACAGGAAAAAACCGAACACCGCCGCCGTAAGCGCCATCTGGAAAAACGTGTAAAGCGCCACCGCCGCCGTATAGCTGCCAAATATCCCGTATCCCGCCGTCAGAAACACCTTAATGATCAGCGTGTGAAAATAGGGATGATGGTTGGACCGGGACGCAAGCCCCAGGGCCTGCTCCATCTGCCATACCGCATCGTTGTTGAACCAGGTTGGATAATAAATCAGATAATAAGGCAGATAACAAAGAAGACACAACAGCGAAAAAAGAAGCCAGACCCAAAGGCGTCCCTCCCGTTTTCTTCCCCGGAAAAGACATTTCAGGGAAGCGAAACCAGACAGCGCCCTGCGCATCCCTGCGGGCAGCCATGCCGCCAAAAGCGCGCCGCCGTTTTCCGAGAAAAACCCCAGCAAAAGCAAAACGCCGTAGCTTACAGCCATCCAGAGCGCAAGCCTGGCCATATTCTGCGCGTTACTGTAGGGCGCGGATTTCTGCCAGTCTCCCAGAACAATAAAAAAGGCGTAACAAAAGGCAAAGGGAAGCAGTACCAGAAACTGGTATTTCCCGGGCCGCCTTTTTTCATCATAATTTGTGTTTCTTCCGATAGTCATCGCACACCTCGTCGATATAATCGCGCCACTGCTCGTAGACCGCTTCGTCATTGGCTTTCCCGGCAATATCTCTGGCCTTCCTGCCAAGCCGCTTTGCAAGCGCCGGGTCTTCAATCAGACGGTTGATCCCCTCCTCCATCGCCTTCTGGTTCTTGATGGGGATCAGCAGGCCGTCCTCCTCGTTTGTCATGATCGTGCGCGGGCCGCCGCAGGGGCAGTCCGTAGCCACAATGGGAAGCCCCAGCGCCATCGCCTCCATGAGCGCGTTGGGCAGTCCCTCCCAATCCGAGCTGAACGCGAAAAGCGCCGCGTCCGCAAGCTGTTTTTCCAGACTGTCGCTGGCGCCCATCAGATGTACATACTCCTTCGCGTCCAGTTCCTCGATTGTCTTCTCCAGAAGCTCCTTCGTACCGTCTCCCGTATCTCTCCCATATATTTTCAGATCGTAATCCTGGTGTTTCTTATGCACCTCATGAAACGCGCGAATCAGCATCACCTGATTTTTAAAATCCACCAGTCTTCCCGACTGCACCACGGTTTTCGTTCTCTGCGCAGGCTCCGGCACACCGATATATTTCGGATTCAGCGGGTTTAAGATAATGCGGGAATTTTTCTGCAGGCGGGGTGCAAAAAACTCTCTGGCTCCCTCCGTCTGAAAGACACAGCCGTCCGCGCGGGGAAACAGAAAAGGAATCTGCACCCTGTCAAAAGGCCTGTCATAGTGTCCCACGGGATCTGTGCGAATGGAAATCAGCACGGGAATCTTCATAAAAAAGGCCGCAGTCAGTCCCCGGTACAACGCCTTTCTGGCAAAGGGAATGAGAATATCCGGCTTTTCCTGTCTCAAAAACTGTTTCAGATATCGGATACGCAAAAGAAACTGCGTAAAGCGGGGCTTTTTCTCGTCGCCCTCCCGCAGTCCTACATGGATGCGCCGCACCCTCTCGTCTATCCAAAATTCATCCTCGCCCTGCCATTCCGTGGCCACTAACACCTCGTAACCGTTTTGCACAAAACGGTTGGACAGATTGGACACCACCCGTTCCGCGCCGCCCTGTTCCAGACAATTTAAATGAAAAGCAATTTTTCGCGCCATGTTTCCCTCCACGCCCGAACGGCACGCCTTACTGGCTCATGCCAAAATCGACTTTGTCAGTCAACAGACCACTCTCTGATCTTACGGATATACTCTTCTTTGGAGAAAACGCCTGCCCGCTCTACCGCGAGCCTGCTGTAACGCGCCATCTCCTCCTCGTTTTGCAAAAGCGCCGTCACAAGAGCCGCCGTGTTTATCTCTTCCTCTTCCATATGGGAAGCGTCCATATCCGGATCCTTGCCCATGTTGGGCACCAAAACGCCGTATTTTCCGTCAAAAATCTCCGCAGGACCGGTCATGCAGTCGGTAGCCACCGGCACAAGTCCAAGCGCCATCGCCTCTACCAGAGCGTTTGGAAATCCCTCCCAATAAGAAGTCAGAAGATAGAGAGATCCCTTTTTCAGATAGGGGTACGGATTTTTCTGCAAACCCGCAAAGCACACCGCATCCGCTATCCCAAGGTTGTCAGCCAGCTTCCGATAAGGCGTAAACTCTCCCTTGCCGATAATCAGCAGTCTGGTATCCGGCAGCTTTTCATGTACCAGTGAAAAAATTTTTAAAAGATGCCAGAACCCCTTGACCACATCCTCCCGGCCCATGGAACAGATGATCCGCCCCCCCTGCCAGGGCAGAGTGGGTTCCTCCTCGTCTGCCCGCTTCCTGATCTGCGCAATATCAAAGAATCCCGGCAGCGTACAGGTACGGCCGCAGGCATATTTTTTCTCAATCATTTGGCGCAGGGTTTCCGAGCAGCATAAAAGTCTGTCGCAGCGTTTGCAAAACAGCCCCAGCCACGAGCTGTCCATATCCATATAGCTCATGACGCCCAGCCAGCAGACCGGGCCCTTTCTGGAAAAAAGCCGTCCCGCAAATACATTGGCCAGATTAGCCGTCGGGCCGAAGCTGTAGGCAATGTCAATCCGTTCTTTCTTTTTCAGCCGGTTTAATCTGTTAGCGCGCCTAAAAACATTCAGAACTTTAGCCAGTTTCCCGGGACGACTTGGCAGTCCCAGATCGTGCACGGGAACTCCCTCCACGTCAAAATCTATATTGGCAGAGTCAAAAATGGCAATCTGCACCTCAAACCAGGGCTTTAAAATAACAGCCGTTGCGGCACATACTTTTTCCGCGCCTCCCTGATGCAGAGACGGTACAATTAACAGTAGTTTTTTCATAAGCCGGAGACGTCCCCCTTTTCATAAAAAAGACTGTAGCCGCCGGCCTGTGTATATACGTTAAATCCGGCCGCAGTCAGTTCCTGCGCCGTGTTTCTGCGCTCATAATCCGCCCGGCCAAGAATCTCCTTCGCCCAGCTTACCGCCGGCTTTTCTATACTCAGATAAGTCACCAGATCGGTGGCCTTCGCCTCCCTCGTGACGGTATCCGACACAAAACACCTAAGCCCCGCCGCCTGCGCTTCCACAAGCACGCCCGGCAGCCCCTCAAAGAAGGAAGGCAGCAAAAAGATATCAAAAGCCTGATAATACCGATCCGTATCCCTGCAATTTCCCAAAAAACGCACCTTGTCGTCAATTCCAAGCTGCCTGCACCGCTCTTCCATGGCGGGCCTGTTCTCCCCTTCTCCAAGCAAAAACAAAACTGCGTCAGGCCTCTCTTTGCAAACCTCCGCAAAAATCTCCAGTAAATAAGGATGGTTTTTCTGATACTCAAACCGTCCCACATGGCCGATTACCAGCTTTTCGGAAATGCAAAGCTGTTTTCGCGCTTCCTCCCTCTTCTTCTCGTCATAAGTAAACCGCGCCACATCAATGGCATTATAAATAACCTTAACTCTCCCCGCCTTCATGACGTCCCGGCCAAACACATCCTGCCCCGCAAGCGTCGAGCAGGCAAAGCAATAATCCGCCTTCCCGGCCAGTCCCTGTCTGAAAAAGCGGGTGGCGATTCCCTTTAAGCCCTTCACCACACCGGCGTTTCTGGCATGAGCCACCGTAACCGGCGCCCCGGCCTTTTTGGCAATGGGAAGGTATATCCCGGCCGTGCTTGTCATATGTCCCTGCACCACCCGAAATTCCCTGTGCCTTTCAAAGAAACGCCGGACGGCTTTTTTGTAGGAGAAATAATTATATACCTTAAATTTGGGAAGCACATAGATATGTCCTCCCATGGAAAGTATTTCCTCATCGTAAAATTCGGGTTTTCTTCCGCCTGCCTGCGGCTCTTCTCCCGCATCGCTTCCACTCCCTGCATGAACCAGGAAGTCAAACTGAATCCGCTCTCTGTCCATCTGTCTGTAGAGATCCATAATGCGGCTTTCCGCGCCGCCGAGCCCGACCCCGCCCAGCACATGCAGCACATGTATCGCTTTTTCCATTTCCTTAGCACCTCTTCATGTGAAGAATGTCAGTCTTCTCTCCTTATGACAGCACATCTTTCGTCTGTAACACAAGACCGCTCTCATACCGGTCTATCAAAAGCGAACCGTCCACCGTGCGCACCACCGGCTTTCCGTCAAAGACGTCAATCACTTCCCCCGGCGCATAGGCGGAAAAATCAATCATTTCATCGAAGGGATGGGCCTCCCAGATGCGCACCTCCTCCCCTCTGCACAGCGCGAATGCTCCCGGAAAGGGCGCCGCCACGCCGCGGATCAGGTTATAGATATCACGTGTTCTTTTATGAAAGTCCACCTTGCCGTCCGCCGCCGTGCGCTTCTCATACCAGGAATCAAAATCTTTGGAATCCGTCCTGATCTCGATATGGCCGCTCTCATAGGCGGCAAGAAGCTTGCGGATCAGGCGTTTGGAACAGATCATATTCTTGTACTGCGCCGTGCGGATATCGTCGTGCGGCGTGATGGAAAACATCTCCGTAGCAAACACATTCGGGCTGTCCGCTTTCTCGTCATAGCGAAACAGATTCAGGTTGAAGCGGGTATCCCCCAGAATCACAGACCAGTTTAAGGGCGACCGTCCTCTGCCAAAGGGCAGATAGCCGCTGTTGCCGTGAAATCCGTATATGCCGTGTCGAAAACAGTCAAGGACAGACTTGGGAATCAGCCTCTGCCAGCCCATGGAAATACCGATATCAAACTCATTCTCCCGCATGAATTTCTGCGTCTTTTCATCCGTCAGGAAATAGCTGTCCGCTTCATGCACGGGAATCCCGTATTTTTCCGTCAAAACAGACAGTCCCCTGTAACCCGAAACCTGATTCTTCTTCGTCACTTCCGGGCTGATCGTAATGACCAAATCCACGGCGCAGATTTCTTCCCTGATAAAATTAATGATATTTTCCGAGGTATCCTTCACCCCGAACACAACCACCCTGTACTTCATAGTTCCCTCCATGGCGCTCGCCCGGACAACCGCGAGCCTCATTTTCCTGCCTGCTGCCCTACTTTAAATATTCCTTATACCAGTCGATGGCAAGCCGGATCCCCTGCGCGAAATCATAAGAGGGATCATACCCCAAAAACTTCCTCGCCTTACTGATATCCGCATTGGAATCACGCACATCGCCCTTTCTCGGCGGCCCGAAATCAGGCGTAACCCTTACGCCGAGAGCCTGGCAGAGCTGTTCGTACATATCAATCAGATAAAGCCGTCCGCCCGCGCCGATATTATAAGCCTGGCCCGCCGCCTCGCTGTCCGCTTTGCAGGCCCGCAGATTAGCCTCAATCACATTATCAATATAGGTAAAATCTCTGGACTGCTTTCCGTCTCCGTTGATCACGGGCTTCTCCCCGTGAAGCAGCTGTTTGATAAATTTCGGAATAACCGCCGCATACATGCCGTCGGGATCCTGCCTGCGGCCAAACACATTAAAATACCGCAGTCCGTAAGTATCCAGCCCGTATAATTCTTTATAAAGCCGCCCGTACTCCTCATCCGTCTTTTTCGTCAGCGCATAGGGGGAAATCACTCTTCCCTCCTGTCCCTCTCGCTTGGGAAGCTCCGTCGAATCCCCGTAGACGGAAGAACTGGATGCATATACGAACTTTTTCACGCCGCAGATCCTTGCCGCCTCCATCATATTTAACGTACCCCTGATATTCACTTCCTCATACAGAAGCGGCATCTCGATACTTCTTGGCACGCTGCCCCAGGCTGCCTGGTTAAGCACATAATCCGCCCCTTCGGCCGCCTTCTTACAGGTTTCCAGATCTCTGATATCTCCTTTGATGAAGGTAAATCCTTCCTTTTCCAGAAAAGGCTCAATATTTTCGTACTTGCCGGTGGACAAATCGTCCAGACAGCGCACGGTACATCCCATGACAAGCAGCGCCTCGCACAGATTTGAACCGATAAAACCGGCGCCGCCCGTTACAAGAAAAACCGTACCTTTTTCAAACTGAATATCCTGATAACCCATTCTTTTACCTCCGAACCTTCTTTTGCCACATTTCCCGAACCAACAGATATAATGCGATATAAAACAGGGAAAACCCATATATCATATAGCGCGACAGGCACATAATCGTGATCGACGTAGCGCACACGTTGGCCGTAATGAATAAAAGCGCCACTCCCATGACGACCGATACGTCATACCGTTTCAGTTTAATAGCATTCCAAAGCGCCAGAGCCGCCGCCAGCACATAAAGCGCAAACGCTGCCGAATTGATAAGCGGATGCACCACCGCGATGCTTCTCACAAACCCGTTGCGGCATAAAAGCATATAATCATAAAGCCACTGGCCAAAGCAGGCCGGCAAAAGGCTTTGTATCATTTTCCCCGCCATCTCGTCAGACATGCTGCTCTGTTCGTAATAGTCCACCTCTCCCAGACTAAAATAATAAGCGGAAAGTCCCGCTTCCAAAACCTGAAACTTGAGAATATCGTGGTTGTCCTCCAGATAGGCGGCGCGCTGTGCAAAGCTTTCCCCGCCAAATTTGTAATTTAATCCCCGTTCTTCGGCCTCTTCATAAAATTGATCAAAAAAGGCCTGTTCCAGACTCCCCTCTTCAAAAACAGCCCGGTCTTCCTCATCGGCGGCATACATTACATTGGTCAGCGTATTGACCTGCCCGTAGGTATTCCCCATAAAATAACCGGTGACGGCATAATTATAAACATGCACCGTCAGATCGCGCAGAAGGAAAGCCAAAACAAACGCTGCTATCGGAATAAACAACGACCGATATTTTTTATTTACAATCAGACGAAGGACTAAGAGAAACGCCCACAGAAGAATCGTGGTCATCATCTGTCCTCTGGTCATGGACAAAAGCCACGCAAAAGCAAGCGCAAACGCTGCGTCCCGTGCTTTGTTCTCAAAAAGCATGCGTAAAAGGAAATACAGAAAAAAGGTAAACAGCGGAATGCAAAGCGCCTCGCTCATCACCGAATTTTCCAGAAAAATATGCAGGGCCGACACATAACGCGTTATCAGATGAGGCGCCAGCTGTAACGCCGCCACCAGAAGCTCCTCCCACAGGCGAAGTGCAAACCGTCTGGTCAGATACTCCGTAAGCGCCGTGATCCCAAGGGCCGTAAGCGCTCCCTGCCCGGCCATCGCCGGCATCAGGTTCTCCGGGCCAAAAATCTGGCGAAAAGCCGCCAGATAGAGCGGATAGAGCGGTTCCCTGTGTATATGCATCGTAATATATTGTTCGGAATCATTATAGACACCGACGCCGCCGACTGCAAGCAGTCCCAGAAAAAAGGCAAGAAGCCCTGCGAAAAGACACAGAGCTCTCTTTTTGTCTCTATTCAATCCTACAATCTCCAATACAGATAATCCTCTGTCTGATACTCTTTTCGATTCAATATGCCTTTCAGATCCATAAGCACCTTCCTCCTGTGCGCCGGATTATAGAAGGAAGAAATCTTCTCCCTGTCAAGGCTTAAGAACTGATCATGGGCAACGGCCACAATCAGGGCGTCCACGTCCCTGATGTCGTCCATGGTCTGGAACCTGATGCCATAGAGCCGGTTTGCCTCGTCAGCGTCGGCGGCAGGATCCACCACTATTGGTACAATTCCATATTCTCCCAGCTCCCGATAAATGTCGATCACCTTCGTGTTTCTGGTATCGGGACAGTTCTCCTTGAAGGTAAAGCCTAATATCGCCACTTTGGCATGTTTGACCGGAATATTGGCGCGGATCAGATCCTTCACCAGACTCTCCGCCACATACTTGCCCATATCGTCATTGATCCGTCTGCCGGAAAGAATGATCTGGGAATGATAGCCAAGCTGTTCCGCCTTGTAGGTCAGATAGTAGGGATCCACGCCGATGCAGTGGCCGCCTACAAGACCCGGCATGAATTTCAGGAAGTTCCATTTCGTCCCTGCCGCCTCCAGCACGGATTTTGTGTCAATGCCCATTTTGTGGAAAATAATGGACAGCTCGTTCATAAACGCAATATTAATATCTCTCTGGCTGTTCTCTATGACCTTGGCCGCCTCCGCCACCTTAATGGAATCGGCCCGGTATACGCCAACCTCAACTACCAGCTCATAGACTTTCGCAACGGTCTCCAGTGTCTCCTCGTCCATGCCGGATACAATTTTGGTGATCGTCTCCAGTCTATGTACCTTGTCGCCCGGATTGATCCGTTCGGGAGAATAGCCGATCTTGAAATCCACGCCGCATTTAAGACCAGACTCCCGCTCCAGAATCGGCACACAGATATCCTCCGTCACGCCGGGGTACACGGTTGACTCAAACACCACCACAGAACCCTTTGTCAGATTCTGTCCTAAAATGCGGCTTGCCCCCTCCACCGGCGTCAGATCGGGCGTATGATCGTCATTGACAGGCGTGGGCACCGCCACAATATGGAATTTTGCCTCTTTAAGACGGCCGGCATCCGCGGTAAACTCCACTTTGGTCTGACGGATCACATCGTTTCCGACCTCGTTTGTGGGGTCAATTCCTTTCTTATACAGGTCGATCTTCGCCTCGTTTAAGTCAAAGCCTATCACCTTTATTTTCTTTGCAAAAGCCACCGCTATGGGCATACCCACATAACCAAGACCCACCAGAGAAAGCTTTTCCTCTCCGCTTACCAGTTTTTCATATAAATCCATCTCTGTCTGTTCTCCCTTTCCGCACCATCCGGTGTTTTTTCTGTATGTTTTATCAAGAATGCAGATTCTGCGACACCTCGTCCATATAAGCCGCCGTCACAAGTTTACGGTCAAATTCCCGCTCCATCTTCTCTCTGCCGCGCCGCCCCATAGCCGTCCTCTCCTGCCTCGACAAGGAAAGAAACTTATCCATGGCGTCTATCAGTTCCACAGGCTTTCCGGGCGTAAACCCGAATCCTGTCACACCCTCTTCAAAGGCTTCCCTGCACCCGCTGATGTCGGAAGCGATTACCGGCCTTCCCGTAGCCGCGCCCTCGATGAGAGCGTTGGACATACCTTCATGGAACGAAGCTACCACAATGGCATCAGCCGCCGCCAGATAGGTATGTACCTGCGTGTGAAATCCAAGCTGCCTCACCACGCCCTCTTTTTCCAGATCGTCCAAAAGCTCCTGATAATCCTCATCGCAGTAACCCATGATATCAAAGAATACCTTTTCGCCATGAAGCCGTCTGGCCGCTTCGATATACTCCAGAATGCCCCGCTCTTTCATAACCCGTCCCACAAAGAGAAAATGCGTCTCCTCCCGCTCCGGGTAAGGTTCATAGCTGTGCTTTTCCAAATTCACCCCTGAGCCCATGACCATCCGGGACTTTTTCACCGTAATGCCCATATTCTGAAAAATGCCCCTGTTTTCCTCATTCTGGAAAAACACACAGGCCGCCCGCCGCAAACCCATCCGATACATCGTGACAATCAGCTTAAGCAACGGCCCCGTCCTGTCGAACGCGCCGCCCAGTCCCGTAATCGTGGCAATATAGGGGATTTTTCTCATTCCCGCCGCAAAACCGCCGTAAATATTGGGTTTGATCGTGTAGGTCACTACAAGCGCAGGCTGCAATTCTTTCATTATTTTACCGTAAGAGCGGTATAACTTCAAGTCCTCAAGCGGATTGATGCCCCTGCGGTTGATCGGGGTTTTGATAATGTGACAGCCAAGCGCCGTCAGTTCCTTCTCTTTTACATCATCAGGCATACTCACCCACACTTCATATTCCGCGCAGAGCGCTTCTATAAATTCCCCGCGGAAGTCATAAAGGCCGCCGGAGGAGTTTGTTAAAACCAAGATTTTTTTCATATTTTTATCTCCGTCTTACGGCACGATCTCCTCCCCTGCCATGTCCCGTATCATCACTTCGTTATACTTCATCATGCAGATCCCTTCTTCATATTCTCCGATCCGCACCTCGTTCTCCCGCCCGGAAAGATTATTTACCACCGCAGCCGCCATATTCACGCCACAGCCGTAAGCATGAGGATAGCCGCCGCCGAAGCGGGGATTGACCTCCGAAATATGGTAAACGCCGTTTATCTGAAAAATATCAATGTCTATCATACCGCGAAAACCGCATTCCTGCGTAAAATCACGTATCATTGAAAACAGCTTTTCATCCTTAAACGACACGGATTTGTCGGTTTCCCCCGCCCGCATCTTAATCTTCTTCTTTACAAAAATATCCGTGCATTTCCCGGAAAGCATGTCCACATATACGTCGGTGCCAAACTCTGTGCCGTCCATGTATTCCTGAATCATCAGATCGTCGTAAAGATCGCAGAGCACGTCAATTTCCTTTTTACTTCCCACTTTGTTGATATGAATGCTGGCGCTGCCCCGCACCGGCTTTACAAACACGGGATAGTCGATTTCCCCGGATTCCTGCGCCCGATAAAAGGACTCCCTGTCCGCATAACACTTCGCCGTCGGTATCTGCATTTTTTGCAGCAGTTCAAACATTCTGTATTTATCAAAACAGGTTTCCACCAAATCATAATCAGAAACAACCGGCGTTACGCCCGCGGCAAGAAAGCGCTCCCGCTCCTTTGCCAAAAGAGACAGCTCCGGATCAATCAGGGAAAAAACGCCTGTTATTTTTTCTTTTTCGCAAATATCAAGTATGACGTCCAAATAGTCCGGCGCCGAAATACGGGGCACCAGATAAAAAGCGTCCGCCTCATACACCGCCGGCGCCAGATTGGAGCAGTCTGTCGCAATCACCCGGCCTCTGCCCGCAAGCTCCTTCTTAAAATACTGCACCACCTTATCGCGGGTGCCTGCGCTCAATATCAAAATATTCATGCTTTCATCCTCTCCAAAGCATTCTCACGGTTCCAAACTCCCTGTCTCTTCCAGTCGTTTCTTCCTGATCTGTGCAAAATTCCCTTCCGCCGCATTGGTGTCCTGCGCCACCTCTTCGGTATGCCCGAGCACCGTCTGTACCGTCAGCCACAATACTTTCAGATCCATGGCAAAGGTCAGATGTTCCACATACTCCACATCCTTCTGAAACCGTCTGTCCCAGTCGATAAAGTTTCTCCCGCTCACCTGCGCCAGCCCCGTAAGTCCCGGTCTCACACTGTGACGAAGCCTTTCCCTTTCCGTGTAATAGGGCAGATAGGATGCAAGCAAGGGTCTTGGTCCGATTATACTCATATCGCCCTTTAAAATATTAAAAAGCTCCGGCAGCTCGTCCAGGCTGGTGGCGCGCAGAAACTTCCCAAATTTTGTCAGCCGCACCGAATCCGGCAAAAGCTCCCCCTTTTCGTCCCGCTCATCCGTCATGGTACGGAATTTACAGAGGGTAAAAATTTTTTCATCCTTCCCCGGCCTTTCCTGATGAAACAGAATCGGGCTTCCCAGCTTCACCCGCACAAGCACCGCCAGAACAAGCAGCACGGGACTTAATACGATAATGCCGCACAAAGACAGTATAAAATCCAGACTTCGCTTGATACATTTCTTATACATATAGTATTCCTCTCTCAGGATATATTATCATACCAGGAGATGCATCAAAATAACTTTACTTTCTCATCCAGCCGCGCAATCCTGCCCGGACATCCGATCCCTTTCACTATCTCGCATCCTTATAGAGCGCATAATAATCCGTCTCCATATTATCCGCATATCTTTCGTAAAACTTCTTCGCATCGTCCAGCGCTCTGTTATAAACCCTCTCTCCCAGCATCTCCTGAAAAAAATCAAGTATTTTGCCCGTGCCGATCACCCCCAGCTCCAAATCGTGCTCTTCCCTGAAAAAAGCCGCAATCTCGTCGCACATCCGGGCCTTATCCTGCTCATTTAAGATATCCATCTTTTCTCCCCATATCTCAGAACCCCATACGCCTGCTCTTCGTCCGCATTTTATCCTGCCCTAAAACATTTCCCTCACGGTACGGATAATCGCTTCCATCTCTTCCTCCGTATTCTTGATATCGCTGGGCAGGCACAGGCCTCTGGCAAAGATATCCTCGCCCACGCTCCTGCCGTCCCCGTTGTGGGGCCAGAAATCACAATTTGCAAAAACAGGCTGCATGTGCATGGGCTTCCAGATCGGTCTGGTCTCCGCGTTAAGCCTTTCATCCAGCGTATCCATGATCTTTTCCGGCGTCACTCCGCAATCCGGCGAAACCGTCATACAGGAAAGCCAGTTGTTGGCGTCTCCCTCTGTATTCATGGGATTCATCTGAATCGCGGGAATATCTGCAAAAGCCTGCCTGTACCGCTCATAAATCGCTTTCTTTCTGGCCTTGTGCTCCTCCAGATGGAGCAGTTGTCCCCTGCCGATTCCTGCCGTGATATTACTCATGCGATAGTTATATCCAATCTGGGAATGCTGATAATGTCTGGCCGGGTCCCTCGCCTGCGTAGCAAGGAAAGTCACCTTCTTCGCAGCATCTTCCTCCTTCGACACAAACATGCCGCCTCCGGAAGTAGTAATAATCTTGTTCCCGTTAAAGGAATAAATGCCGTATTTTCCGAAAGTACCTGTGCACTGCCCCTTATAGGTGCTTCCCAGAGATTCCGCAGCGTCCTCGATCAAGGGCGTTCCATGCGCCTTACAGATTTCCATGATCTCCGTAAGCTTTGCAGGCGTGCCATAAAGATGCACGCAGATCACCGCTTTGGGATTCGGATATTTTTCATAAGCCCGCTTTAACGCCTGCGGAGACATATTCCACGTATCCGGCTCAGCGTCGATAAATACCGGCGTACCGTTTTCATAAACAATGGGATTGCAGGAAGCGGAAAAAGTCAGATCAGATACGAACACCACGTCTCCCTGCTTTACTCCCAGAAGCCGAAGCGCCATATGGATGGCCGCCGTGCCGGAAGACAAAGCCGCCGCGTAGCCGCAGCCCGTGTACTCTGTCATTTCCTTCTCAAAAGCATTCACATTCGGTCCAAGAGGCGCTACCCAGTTCGTTTCGAAAGCTTCCTGTACAAACCTCTGCTCGTCCCCGTGCATTGTCGGGGAAGACATATAAATCCTTTTTTTCTCCATGATACTTATCCCTCCTGTCGATCGAGCCTGCTTAATCTGTGTAGTGATAAGTCGGCACGATCTTTTGAATCAGCGGCCTGATATCCGAGCTCTCAATCTGAGACTCGTCCTTAAGCTCCTTCAACTGTGCAAAAAACTCATATTCATCCAGTTCAATCGGTTTGCCGATATGAATCATGCGGTTAGCCGTGTCCTTCATGCCCTCCTCATCCATCAGAAGCTCTTCATAAAGCTTCTCTCCGGGGCGAAGGCCCGTAAATTCTATTTTAATATCCTCGCCCACACGATACCCGGAAAGCTTAATCAGATTTTCCGCCAGAGAAAGGATTTTTACCGGCTCACCCATATCCAGAACGAAAATTTCTCCGCCCTTCGCGTATGCGCCCGCCTGCAGTACCAGAGATACCGCTTCCGGTATGGTCATAAAATAACGAATGATATCTGGGTGCGTTACCGTCACCGGACCGCCCGCCGCTATCTGCTTGCGAAAAAGCGGAATCACGCTGCCGTTACTGCCAAGCACATTACCAAAACGCACCGCCACAAACTCCGTCTCGTAATGCTTGTCAAAGGTCTGGATAATCATTTCGCAGATCCGCTTACTGGCTCCCATAATATTCGTGGGGTTCACCGCTTTGTCGGTGGAGATCATGACAAAACGCTTTACGCCGCTCATGGCCGCCGCCTGGGCCGTCTTAAAGGTGCCGAATACATTATTCTTTATGGCCTCTGTAGGGCTGTCCTCCATCAGCGGCACATGCTTATGGGCCGCCGCATGATAAACGATGTTTGGACGGTATTTGGAAAAAATATAGTTCATTCGGTTGGTATTGCGCACGGATGCAATCAGTACCATCAGATTCAGATCCGGAAATTTCAGCTTTAATTCCTGCTGAATGTCATAAACCGAATTTTCATAAATATCAACAATGATTAACTGTTTCGGTTTATGGTTTGCAATCTGTCTGCAAAGCTCGCTGCCGATGGAACCGCCTCCGCCGGTGACAAGCACCACCTTCCCCTGCACATAACCAAGAATGGAATCCATATCCACCGTAATGGGTTCTCTGCCAAGCAGATCCTCCAATTCCACATCCCGCAGCTTACTGACGTTGACCTCGCCGTTTACAAGCTGATACATCCCCGGCAGGGAACGCAGTTTACAGTTTGTGTCCTTACAGATATCCAGTATTTCCTTGATTTCCGTTCTGGGGGCGGAGGGCATGGCCACTATGATTTCATCCACGTCATAGATATCCGCGCACTCCACAATTTTCTCACGGCCGCCCGCAACTTTGATTCCCTGAATATACCTTCCCCATTTTCCCTTATCGTCGTCGATGATACACTTAATGACCATGGTGGAAAAGTTGCTGTTCACAATCTCCTTGATAATCAGATTGGCCGCCTCTCCGGCGCCGATCACCATAACGGAAATCAGGTTCTTTTTATTTTGCTGCTTGTGCTTTAATCCCCGGAAAAACCGATAGGAAAAGCGGCTGGCAAAGATACAGACAACCAGAACCGCCATATAGGCCGGATAATAGCTTCTGGGCACCGCCCGGCTCGTCACCTTGAAAAACTGCAGTCCAACGGCCCCCGCCAGCATGGACAGTACGCACGCCACCACAATATTCTGTAATTCCGTCTCCCCCGCAAAAGCCCACAGACTGCTGTAGAGACGCATAATATAAAAAACAATCAGCGTTACAAGAATATTGACGGGCAGAAAATGCTCTATGGGCTGCATAAAATGTCCGGGAATTTCATCCAGATGGAAATCGTAACGCCACAAAATAGCAACATAGCTGGCCAGGACTATACTGATCACATCGTAAATCACCAGACATGTCCGTCTGTAAAACAGTTTCACATTGAAGGGTTTTCTTGTTTTTTCCATATCTGTATCCGTTTTCTTAAGCTTCGTCCTTTCGTATATCCACAAGCAGCGGCCCCATGGTAAGAAGCAGACAGTATGCAATCGGACAGCAGGGGTGGAAAATCCATTCCGTCAGCCCCGCCACCGCAAACAATAATAACAGCGCAAGCGGAAACAGCGCGCACGCCCTGTCCTCCCTGTGCCGCCTGTAGTAAATCCATGCCTGCACAAGCGTCCCGATCCCCAGAAGGAGGAATACGGCTCCCACAAAAATACCATGGTCATAGGCCACCTGTAAATAGATATTGTGGGCATGGGCCAGATAATTGCCGTCAGGCTCCATGACGCCCATATCGTCGTGCCCGTTCCTGTTAAGCCTCTCATAATACCGCGCGAATATATAAAGTCTTCCGTTTGTGTAGGATGCTTCTTCCGCAGCTTCCGCCGCCGCCATATCTTCCGCGGAAGCGAGCAGTCTCTTTGGCCCCCTTTCCAGATAGGGGCTTCTGTACTCCGACTGGCCGTCAGCCTTGCTGAAATAGAGGAACGCGTTCAGACTTTTTTCCTCCGGAATGCCAAGCACCTTCATCTGAAAGGTCTGGATAAAACGCTCCACCGTAATATAATAGTAGGAATCCATATCCCTGCCGTGCACCAGTTCCGTGGGAAAATCCTCTATCTCATGGGCCCTAATGTCGGCGGCCGCCGCAGGAACCGCCCGCTGTGCCGTAAATACGATGGGAAGGCCTACGACCACGGAAAGAGCCATCAGCCCGGCACCCCGTAAAAAGCGCCGCCACTTTTCCCGAAGGGGAAGCTCCTTTCCCGAAAAGAAGGCCATCGGAATTATAACAACCGACGTCACAAGAATCGCCAGATATCCGGTTCTGGAAAGCGTAAACAAAAGATACATGGCGGAAAGGCCAAATACCGAAAGCTCCTTATAAGTGCCCGCAAGGCTGGGTCTTTTTCCGTAAGCGTCCATAAACTTAATAAGCGCCGCGCACACCACAAGAGCCAGATACACCGCGGAAATCGTCACGGTATGAAAATGGAACGGATAGCGGTAGTATCGAAAGTACATATAAGGCCTGTGCAGCAGACAATACCCCACCGTCAAAAGAAAATGAAGTAAAATCCCGTTTACTATATTGTGCAGCAGCGCCGCCCTTTTTACACCTGACGCCATTCGCAAATAGATAAGCGCAAAAACGCAGACCAGAAAAATCGGCCACCCTCTTGTATTGCGGAATATAATAATCAGCGCGAAAAATGCCCCCACCAGAATACCGTAGGGCACGGATATGCCGCGAACCTTTTTGTTACACAGACTCATCAGCGTATTGAGTATAACAAATCCGCCCAGAATACCCGCCCAAATCGACAGCTTCAGAGCAAGAAAATCCAATTCTCCAAAGGAGATATCAGCTCCTGCGCCAGCAGAAAAGCCATAAACCGCCGACATAACAGTCTTATAATGCAGGCCGGCCGCCACCGCTGCCGCTATCACATAGAGCACATTCTCCCAGTTAAAAAGCTCTTCCTTCTTATAGGTAACAATAAGCGCAAGCGCACAGAAAATCAACACTTGCCTGTAAGCCACCGTGTGATGAATTTCATACAGGGCGTTCATATAATTACAGCAGCCCCAGAGCGCTCCCGCAATCATGACGGACTGCAGATCATCCTTCCATCTGCCCTGCAATACTTTGAAAACCGACCTGTCCGTGGCTATTCCCGTCCTGTCGTGATTCACTGCATAAAGCGCCGCAATTACGGCAAGCAGGATCCCCAGCTCGTAAAACAGGATGGAATAAATATCTGTGGTCAGAACATGGCAGGGCCAGACCGCCGCCCCGCAGGCAATACCGGCCGCCACGATCAGCGGATTTAAGGTAAACCGCATTGCCCGCTCTACTGTAAGCAGCGTATTTCGTTCCGGGCGCTTTCCATAATAAATCCCGCTAAGCCATGTGACAAGCACGCCAAAAAGCAGAAAAACCGCATCAAAGGCAAGGGTTTTGCCTTTGCGCAGCGGTACCTCATAGTCATAGTCCGCAATGACACACCGTTCCACATCTTCTACGCCATCGTAGGAACTCGCACTGATATAAATATTGCTGTTATCTCCCGTATTGTCGGCGTAAGCTACATGAAATTCCGACTCCACGCCCTGAAGCAGGAAATAATAATCCCGTCCCACTTCCACGTCAGTATTAATCTGTATCCTGCACCAGCCGGGAATCGACTCCATGGCTTTGATGTCGATTACCTGCTGCATCATTGTCTGCATGGATGCGTCGCGGAGCACAAAGTTAAATTTGTCCCCCCTGGTCATATCCTCCAGATAGATCTGTATCTCTTTGAGCCGGTCATACTGTGCGATAAATCTCTGCTGCACCACATGGTCCGCATTCACCGGCTCGGAAACTTCCCTGTTCCTGCTGCCGCTTGCAGAGCGCACTTCCTCATGGATCAGACGAAGCGGCCATAACGCCAGCGTCGCGCATATCACCAAAATCCAAACCGTACCGCAGATGGCTTGTCTTTTATTTAAAATTCTATTCATAAGTTTCCTCTTATCATCATCCTGATTCGCTGATAAACCATTCCTTAGTGTACCACAATCATCCTTTTTTTACAACAAATGCCGTTTCATGGCCGCCATCCCCAAAAACAGCGGCAGTCCGTACCAGAGAAACAGCACATATCTGGGCAGATACGTGGGTCCCAGAAGGACCGTGAGCCATAACAGAAAAACAGGCAGAAACGGATACATTATTTCATATCTTCTTCTGTTTAACATCCATGTAAAAAGGAAGGCGATAAACCAGAACATGGCTCCCGGAGAAAACAGCCAGGAGACAACCGGCGCTTTCTCCTTCCAGACCTCCAGAGAAAGTCTGCGGTAAATCTCGTCAAGCCATGGAATTTTACTCTCCCTGACGCCCGGCTCTTCCACCTCATAGCCAAAATAGGAATTGTCCTTATAAGTAAAAGTAAAAACCGTGTTGCCTCCGTATACGTTGATCACTGTGTCGGGATACCAAAAGCCATAGGAAGTCATAAACCATGCGTTGAGATAAATAAGCGGCTTTTTCATGCCTGTCCGCAGCCAGAGCGACCCATATTTCGCCTTATCCTCCGCAAAGGCGGCATTGTCGAAACGGTATTTAACCGGATCGGAAAGACGCGGCGTATACAGGGAAAGCGCCTCCTTGGACAAAACCTCGTACAGAATCTCCCTGTCCTCCGGCGTAAATACCTCCGGCGCATATTTGTAGGTTCTGGCCATCTGCTGAATGGGCACTGTCAAAATTTCCTGATACTCTCCGCTCTGCGCGTTGAGCGCCGTCTTTAAACCGACGTTCACAAAAAGGCAGCCGGCCACCGCGCAGGCCGTCAGAAAAAGGATCTGCCTCCACTGTTTTTTCTGCAGGAAAAGTAAAAAGGGAATCATGACAAGAAAGGCATAGAAACCGTTATTACGAAAAAGCATCATCGCCATGCCGCTAAGCACAAAGAGGAGCCGCCAGCCCCTTGAAGTAAAAAACCGCTCCTGCGCGCCCATCTCCAAAAGACAGATCATCAAAAGCAAAAGCGCCGTCGTAAACAGCGCATCCTTGGCGGAACACAGCGTAAACATCACCACCGTAGGAAACAGACCCAAATAGAAAAGGCCAAACAGACGTATGCCCCGGGATATCCTTCTTTCCCGAAGATACCAGAACAAAAAAGCGAATCCGCCCGCCACAACCGCCATCTGTAAGACAGTATAGCAGGCAATCCCCAGATTATAGGAGCCTGTCAGCTTGTGCACGCCGCAGACCATTCCGCCCAGAAGAAGCACATGTACAAGGGGATGATGCGTGGAAAATGTTCTTGACGCCACCTGCACATACTCGTCCTGCGCGTCATACACGAAAAAACCGGGGTACACCGCCAAAAATACAGGCAGCCAGCACAAAAACAACACAACAAAAGAAAGGAGGACAATATGCCTGTCCGTCCATTCGAGAACATGCGCTATTTTATCAGGCATTCTTTTCCCCGGAAAAGCTTTTTCTCCAGCCTTTGTCTTCCCCGCTGCGACCTTTGCCTGCGCCAGATCAAACAGCCGCCACAAAAGCCGTACCAGCGCCGTAAAGACAACAGTCAGCACTAGGATGGAAGCCCATAGCCGCCAGTCCCTGACGTCCACGTTTTCCACGCTGTCCAGCCGCGCGCCAAACAAAAGCGCCGCCGCAAACAAAAAGGAAAAAGCGCCCGCAATCAGAAAGCTTCTTTTTTCTTCTTTTCTTTCCTCAGTCCCCATCTCTCTCATCCACACACTCCCTGATCACATACTGGGGCGAATTATTCATGGAAATATAGATCCGGCCAATATACTCGCCGATCAGTCCCAGCATTAACAGAATCAACCCACAGAAAAATACGAGGGAAGCCATCAGCGCGCTGAAACCCACGGGAACCGCCGGATTGAAAAACTTTTTTAAAACTGTATAAATGCCATAGAGAAACCCGGCGCAGGCGGAAACAACCCCGATTACAGTAGCTATACGAAGCGGCTTAATACTGAAAGCCGTGAATCCGTTAAACCACAGTCCCAGAAGCTTTCCCATGGTGTAACCGGAGGTCCCGATCTGACGTTCTCTGTGCGCCACCTCCACATTTGCAATTTTTTTCGTAGTGCGAAGCACCAGCCCGATCACATATGGATACGGATTCTCGTAACGAATAATTTCTTCCGCCACAAACCGCTTCATCGCAAAATAGCTGGAAACGTAGAGTTCCTTCGGCTTACCAAGCATGACACGGGTCATCAGCGCATTGACACGGCTGCCGAAATTACGAAAAAACGAATGCTGTTTATGGGCATACGCGGCATATACCACATCGTACCCTTCCTCCAGCTTCGCAAGAAGCTTAGCCGCTTCACCGGCTGGAGTCTGCCCGTCATCGTCCAGACAGATTACCACGTCGCCGCGGGTATGGCGAAAGCCCGCCATAAGAGCCGCGTGCTGGCCGAAATTCCTGGCCAGATTCACGCCGCAGATATTTTTTCTTCCCGCGCACAGGGAACGGATCACTTCAAAGGTATCATCCGGCGAAGCGTCGTTTACAAGCACGATCTCATATTCGTACCCGGATAATGCCTTCATTGTCACGTCAATCTCTTCCACCACCCTGCCGATCGTCTGTTCCGACCGATAACAGGGAATCACAAAGCTGACAAGTTTACTCATTTTTCTCCTCCGCATCTGCGCGGCCTGATGCCGCAGGACGCATCATTTCCCACTCCTCGCATCCAAGCTCCATAAAGAGCACTTCCCGCGGGCCCTGTTCCAGCATGACCGTTTCCCGTCTGCCCTCCACCATCCGAAATCCCGCTTTCTCATAGCTTTTCTCCGCACCCGCATTATCTTCCAGAAAACGCAGAAAAATTTTTTTCAGGTGAAGCGTCTCAAAGCCATAAGTCACCGCAAGCTTCGCCGCCGCCGTACCATAGCCCTGCCCGAGGGCATCCTTTTCGCCAATAAAAACGCCGTACTCGGCCGTGCCCGCTTCCCTGTCGATATCCCGCAGATAAACGCTGCCGATATCCCATCCGGCACAGGGATTTTCGGGGCAGTCAATCCCATCCGCCACGCATATGATAAACTGCGCCACATGCCCCGGTTCCACCTGCTCCCGCAGCCATGACGTATGTCCCTTCTTCGTAAAGGGCTTCTGATATATAAAGTTTTTTCTCACAAAATCTCTGTTACGCCATGCCACAATCTGCGCCGTATCCGCCGCTGTAATGGGCCGCAGATACACTCTGCCTTCACTCATCTGCTTCTCCCCACCTGATATACCCGATAGTTTTCGTTGATTTTGCCGCTCTCCCGTATCTCCACCTTCCGGCCCTTCTCCTCGTAGAAATCCCCAAGCCAGTCCAGCCCTCTCGCGTTTTTTTCCTCCTCCGACATAATAAAGAATACCCTGCCGTCCTCCGCCAGCGCGTCGCCTGCTGACACAATGCCGAAACGGCTCAGTTTTTCACGGTACAGCGGGCTTTTACATATCCATCCCCCCGCAATATCATAATTCGCGCAGCTTCCCCTTCCCACAGAAAAAAGCTTCCCTGAAAAAGCCACGGTGGAATACACATCCTCAAAATAAAAGTTATCGCTTTGTCCGGCGCAATAGCTGTCTATCGCTTCCCAGTCCCGCTGCGCCTCCTTTCGCCTGCTCCGATCCGCGCTCACAGTCGTCAGGCTTCCCATAAGGCTCACCGTCATAAGCAGTACAAACAAAGCCGCCATAATCCGGGCCGGCACACGCCAGTCCACCCTCGGGAGCCGCCAGAGCATTGCCGCAAGCAGCACAAACTCCACCAGATAAAGGGAATGCGTAATCCGTTCCGGATCCCGCCCCCGCATCAGAATAAACATCCAGATCGCCGTTCGCATAAGCGCAAGCAGAACAAGCTGCGACAGCCGCCAAAGCAGCCGTCTTTTTCCCAGCTCATCACTATACTCATCCTTTGTCTTCTTGTATAAAATAACAATAGCTATTATATTGGCCGCATAACCGAAGATCACAAGAAAATTATACGGCCCATCTTCCTTATGCAGGGTACGGTACACATATCTAAAAAGGCTGTCCTTAAAAACCGCCGCAAAATTCCGCCCGCCGCCAACGACGTCTACGGCATAATCCGCCGTCTTTTCCATCATCTTCGTGTCAATTCCCTCGTCCAGGCCAAAATTATAATTGCAAAGAAGCGTCTGCTGAGAAGAAGATACGCCAAGCTCCAGCAGTCCTCCGCCGTAGGCATCCTGCGTCACCACATCGGGATAAAAATCATAGACCGTGGTTCTGGCATCGAAAAACCGCCTGAAATCCCGCCACTCTGCGCTGCCGTAAGCCGCCAGATCAATCACCACCGACAGCAGAAATCCAAACAGCAAAAGCCCTGCCGTCAGACCGTATTTTTTCAGCTTATCGGGCGTAAGCGCAGGTTTTTCCTCCCACCATAGAAACCATCCCGCAAAACCCACAAAGGGCAGCGTCAAAAGCAGCATTTCCGGCCGAAGCTGAAAGGCCAGAACAAGCAACAGAACGGTTGGCACATTTTTCAGTACAAATTCCCGGACCGAAAGCCTCTCCGGCGTTGTCATAAACCAGAATACCGCCGCCGCACTCAGCATTGCGCAGGTGATCGTATACTGGGTATTGACCATATGAATCAGCCATATACCCCACTGAAACAAAAACAATGCCGCCAGCGCAAAAATCCTCTCCCCAACTTTTCGAAAAACGTCGAGCAGCCGTATGCCCACCAGATAGAAAGAGCCAAACTGGCACAGGAACAAAAAGACGCCGTACCAGGGAATAACCCCGCACACACGATAACACAGCGCAAGCAGCGCGCCAAGAGGATAGAGCATCTGCATATTATGTCCGTCGGGCCTGCCGCTGTAGATGCCCGCCATGATATCCCGCATCATGGTATCGTCGTTTAAATCAAAATAAAAGTCAAAGCACAGCCCCATCAGAAGCGCGCTGATTCCCATGACAGCCAGTAACCATATGCAGTTCGTGTATTTTCGTTTTCTGTTCTGCTTCATGAGCCACATTTCCTCAGATGTTTTCAGGCTTCGGAGGCGCCTCCATCAACAGACGTCATACAACGCCTCCCCCCCGCTTCGCCATCTCATCAGTTCGCAGCATAGAATGCCTTCACCTGATCCGCAATATACTCCGTCTCATCCGCCGTCAGCCTGTAGAACATCGGCAGCCGCAGGATCCGCTCGCTCTCCTTCGTGGTATACACATCCTCCCCGTGGAATCTGCCGTACTTCTTCCCCGCAGGCGCCGAGTGAAGCGGCACATAATGAAATACCGAAAGAATCTCCTTTTCCTTCAAATAGGCGATCAGCCGGCTTCTCTCCTCCATATCCTTCGTCTTAATATAGAACATATGGGCATTATGAACGCATTCCTTCGGAATATAAGGCAGTTCGATCCTTCCCTGCTGCGCCAGAGGCGTAAGCAGTTCCCAATATTGTTCCCATCTGTCAATTCTCGCCTTCGTGATCTCCTCCGCCAGCTCCAGCTGCGCATACAGATAGGCCGCGTTCATATCGCTTGGCAGATAAGACGATCCAAAATCCTGCCAGCGGTATTTATCCACCTGCCCTCTGAAAAACTGGCTCCGATCCGTTCCCTTTTCCCGGAAAATTTCCGCCCGTAAAATATCCTTTTCATCCCGAATCAACAGCGCGCCGCCCTCTCCCATGCTGAAATTCTTCGTCTCATGGAAGCTGAAACACCCGTACTCCCCAAAAGTGCCTAACGGTTTTCCTTTATAGGATGCCATAATTCCCTGCGCCGCATCCTCAATTACCATGAGCTGATGCCGACCGGCGATATCCATAATCGTATCCATCTCACAGCCCACGCCCGCATAATGCACCGGCGCAATAACCTTTGTGCGCGCCGTGATGGCGTCCTCAATCTTTTTCTCGTCCATGTTCATGGTGTCCGGCCGGATATCCACAAACACCGCCGTGGCTCCCCGCAGTACAAAGGCATTGGCGGTAGACACAAAGGTGTAGGAGGGCATGATCACTTCATCCCCCGGTTTTATATCCGCAAGCAGCGCCGCCAGCTCCGTGGCGTGGGTACAGGAAGTAGTGAGCAGGCACTTAGACGTGCCCGTCTGTTCTTCAATCCACTCGCTGCACTGTGTCGTAAAAGGCCCGTCACCGCAGATTTTTTCATTGTCCACGGCCTGCCTCATATACTCAAATTCTTTTCCTGTAAAGGGGGGTACGTTAAAGTTAATCTTCATGATTCCATTCCTTTCCCGGCAGTCTTTTCTTCCGCCCCGGTTTCTTCCATTTTACCAAAAATATCCTCATAAGCAAGCAGCATAGACCACATACCTTGCATTTCCAAAGCACTGCGTATAACCGTAATTGGTAATCCAGTCCCCCAAAATCCGCAGCTTCTCATCCGCCTTCATGGCTTCCGCATCCACACCAAACCAGTCCATGGCTTCCACGTCGCCGCTCCAGTACGCCGCCACAGGCGCGGAGACAATAATAAGGGGCAGTTTTCCTCCCGCCTCGATTTCATGCATAAGCGCCTCCAGATCCCGCCTGTACTCCGCCATACGATAGGATTCCAGATCCGGCCAGGCGCTGGACAGAGCGGGCGTAAGATCCAGCAGATAAAACAGCCCCGGCAGCTCGCCATAAGTAATCGCCGCCTCATTGTTTCGTGTTTCCTCCTGCACAAAGGAGGCCAGCTCCTCCAAAAGTTCGCCGTTTTCTCTATTGGTATACACGCCCGCCGCCTTTTTGGGCAGCTCTGCCCTCATATCGCGGGGCTCTCCCCAGATACCGTCCTGAGAAACAAAGTTCGCGTGAAAGCCCACGCTCTGCACCAGAACAAACAGCGCAAGAATCGTAAAGGGCACGGCCCATACCGTTTTTTTATGCCGAAAAGCGCCTGTAAATCCGCTTCGCGCCGGTTGTTCTTTTCCCTCCCGGCTGTTTTCCGCGCTGCAAGCCCTGCCGCCCACATACAGGTCATAGGCGGTCCACAGTGTAAACGGCACGGCAAGAAACAGATTATTGATTATCGGATACAGTTTTGTATTGCTGCCAAGGGGCGTTACGAAAATCTGCAGCAGCAAAAGCGCCGCAAATATCTTCCGCTCCCGCCCCGCCCTTTTACCGACCAGGCAATAAATACATAAAAAGACTGTCACCACCAAAAACAATACCGTAGGATAATACATACTGCGGCAGTCGTGCTCATAATAGCGGAAGGTAAACATTCCTCTGCCCCAGTAAAACCGCAGAAGCACCAAAAAGAGCGCCGCATAAACGCCCGTGCCTATAAGTTCCCCCGCCTTCTTTCCCGTAAAACCGTACGCTTTATGCCGCACCGTGACAAACACCGCAGACCCGCTTTTCTTCCCCGCCATCTTATCAATCGCCATAAAGAACAGCCACCCGGCCGCCATGCAGATTCCCGCAAAAACAAGCCAGTACAGCCCCTGCGCATAATCGCCAAACATCCCCGTCAACATGGATGCGGGCTTATAATCCGCAGCCTGATCCGTCATGGCAAACATGGTCAGCACCATATCGGGATACGCCGCCGCACCGTATCGGATACAAATGGCCATAAACGGTATGCCAAAGCCCGCCGCATAACCAAGCAGGCACCAGCCTGTAGTTTCCAAAAGCCGCCGCCATGGCAGGCTTCGCCCCTTCGTCACCGGCGCCTCCGTGCCGGCCGCGGCAGCCGCATCACATCTGGCTGTGTCAGTTATCACAATCCCATACCACACCGCCAGAATAAAAGCCGCTTGTACCACATTCGGCATCCGTACCGCCACATTGGCGCCAAGACAGATACCCGCCGCCACAAAACAGGCCGCCTGTTTTCTGCATATCCCGCGGTATAAAAGAAGGATGCCCGCCGTCATCAAAAAGTACGTCAGATAATTATACAAAATGGTTGACGGGCACCAGCAAAGCCCCAGCGCAATTATTTCCCCTGAAAACAGAAGCGGCCGCGGTATCCCTTTTTTCAGCGCGAACCACACCGTGAGCGCCGTCGCAGACTGCATAAGACAAGTATAGAACTTAATCCCCAGCAGCGTTTCCCCAAAGGGAAGCTGCATAAGCAGCCATCCCGCCACATTGGCCAGAAAAGTCGCCACCATCCACGTTCCGTCCATGGATGTAAAATACTGAAAATTGGTCAGACTGTAGGTAGAGTCCGCCACGTCAAGTCCCTGATTGACCGTAAGAAGCGGATACAAAAAAAGAATTGCCGGAATCAGTATTTTCTCTATGCAGTTCTGATATTTGCGATAAATCCCCACGTTTTTGTTCCTCTGCGCCTGTGTAAGAAAAGTCTGCAAAGCAGACTTACTACTTCTTAACGAAGCAGCCTCTGCTGCTGAGTTGTAGAAGTACTTCTCACACTGCTAACACGATATAGTATGGACAGATATCCTCATACCGCCCGTCTTTCATCCGAAATCCTCCCGGAATGGTGCCGAGCTGCTTAAATCCTATCCTCTCATATAAATGCCTGGCATGAATATTGGACGCCACCACCGCATTAAACTGCAATATCCGAAAGCCAAGTCGTCCGGCCTGTTTGATACAGTCAAGCACAAGCTTTTCCCCCATATGTAAGCCCCTGCTTGCCCCCGCCACCGCATAGCTCGCATTACAGATATGCCCACAGCGCCCTACATTATTAGGATGTAAAATATACAATCCCAATATCTTTCCATCCTCTTTTTCCTCAACAACCCCGCAATAGCTCTGTCCTTTAAAAAACGCCGACCCCGTCTCTTTGTCCAAAAGCTCTTCCTGCGGAAAGGCAATTCCTTCCTCCACTACCTCGTTCCATATCTCAATCATAGCCGGAACATCCTGTTCCCGATAAGCCCTCACTGTCATTTCTCCCTATCCTCACCTTCTTAAATATCCATGCCCGTATGGCGTCAACCGCCGTACCCGCCGCATATACAAGCAGTACGCACCCAATCATATGCGGCACAAAAAGAAACCGTCCGGTCACTTTATCCGCCCCCAGCCATTTCATCCACTCGCAGCGCACCAGAATATGCTCGTGCAGCAGATACACGCCGAAGGTATACGGCGCAAACCGCCTCACCGCCTGCGCAAACCACCCTTCTTTAACCCGCAGATTTTTAAACACATAAAACAGGGAAACCGCCCCTGCAAGACAGAGCAGATGATTGTAGGTATAAGGCATATCGGCATAGTAGACGAAGGCTTCCATGTTGGCGCCCATCGTATTGGAGCACAACGCCAGCAGCCAGATCAGCAGGCAGGAGAGCGCATAGGCCCCCACCGCGTGGGACTGCTTTTCCAGCCAGGAAATTCCGTATATCCTGATATAGCCCGCCAGCACAAGCAGACACAAAAACCATCCGAAGTCATAACCATAACGATCCGTCGCCAGCCGCAGCGGAAGAATAGTCTTTTCCAGCGAAAAGAACGCCAGTAACACAGCCAGCAGGATCTGCAAATCCTTCTTTTTCATTTTATCAAGCCCCGCCGTCAGAAAGGGAGCAAACAGATACATCACCAGATAGGCGGTGGCAAACCAGTAATGCTCTGTCCCAAAAGGAAATGCAAAGCCAAGCCAGTCGTAAACGCCAAGCGCCCCCGCGGGCACAACTCCCGTCATAAGAAGAAAGACAGGGATAAGCAGAGAATAAAAAAGAACCTGACAAAGCAGAGACCATACCCGCCCCGGCTTCCATCCGGCTTCCTTTAAAAAATATCCTGAAAGCAATACATAGCAGTTGACCGCCACGATACAGAAAGCCTCGATCAGCCACGCCAAAACGCCGACCGGGTTTTCCTTCGCCGAAAAAGGAAACGACACAGCGGCCCCGCCCTTCACCAAATAGTGAAGCGAGATAATCATAAGCATAGCCGCAATGCGCATTAGCTCAAAATTTGCCTGTCTCTTAACTGCCATTTTGTTTGTCCCGCTTTCCTGCTCTTCTTGCCAAATATGCCGTACCCCGTCTGTTTCGGAAAAATACACAGCACCCTTCTAATCAGCGTCAGGCGACGATTTTTTGAATATCCAGATTTTACTGAGCACATAGTTTGCCAGAATTACCAGCACCTGACAGACCAGCTTGGATATCTTATCGTTGATGCCGGCCATATCCACCATCACATACATCAAAACAATCTCCAGCACTTCTGTGGCCACTCTAGCTCCGATAAAGGAAATAAATTCTTTCCAGACCGCGGACGCATCTCTGTTCTGGCTCTTAAATACAAAAGTCCTGTTGGTCCAGTATGCGAACACCACCGTCAGCACCCACGACAACACCGTGGCCGCCATGTAATGCATGGCAATCGCATCCGCAAATATAAAATACAGCACATAATTCAGCACAAAGGCAAGAAAACCAAAAATCAGATAATTGATTCCCTCCTCGTGCTTCCTGTACATTCCCCATCCAAAATCCCACAACTTCTTCATTATTCTTTACCTTTCTCTGGAAATTTTCCCGGCCTGAACACGATACACCATATCGCACTTCTCAATGGTCTGTAGTCTGTGCGCAATAATAACAAGCGTCTTTCTTCCATGTAATCTGTTGATGGAATCCATGATGGCCGCCTCGGTTTCATTGTCAAGCGCGGAGGTCGCCTCATCCAGCACAAGCACCTCCGGATCCTCATAGAGAGCCCTTGCAATGCTGATCCGCTGTCTCTGTCCGCCGGAAATACGGATGCCCCGCTCCCCGATGCCGGTTTCCACGCCCTCAGGCAGACTTTTCACAAAATCATCAAGAGCCGCCTCCTCAAGGGCGCGCCACACCTTCGCGTCGTCGATCTCCTCCTCCGGCACGCCAAAGGCCACGTTCCGTCGTATGGAATCGTCTATCATAAAAATAGTCTGCGGAATGTAACCGATGTTTTTCAGCCACCCTGCATAGTTCTCGCTTACATCTGTGCCGTCCGCCAGAATGCGGCCGCTCTCCATCTGCAAAAGACCAAGCAGAATATCTACAATCGTAGTTTTCCCCGCGCCAGTCACGCCCACAATGCCCACGGAAGCGCCAATCGGAATTTCCATGTCCGCATGGTCGAAAATCCAGGTTTCCGTATTCGGATATTTATAGCAGATATCCTCCAGTCGAATCTCCTTTTTAACAGGCAGAATTTCTACGTTCTGTCTCTGTCTGTAGGCCTCCGGGTCATAGGTCACTTTGCCATCGTGAATCTCCTCCTGCAGGTTATCGCTAACGCCCATAAAGAAAGGCTCAAAATAGGAAATCGACGTCTGGTAATTATTAATTCTGTTGACGCTTGGAAGCAGTCTCATGGCGGCCACCGCAAGCGCCGACAGCTGCGGCAGCAAATCTTTGATCTGCGCGCCCTGTCCGATGATCAGGACAAAGTAACCCACCATGCCCCCAATGCACACCGTCTCAATCAAAAGCCGCGGCGTCGCATTAAACAGATTATATTTCTGTACGGAATTGACATAGCCCTCTCCGCATTTGGCATATTCGTTGATAAAATAATTTTCCTTACATCCGATTTTAATTTCCTTAATCCCCATCACGGACTGTTCAATCCACTTATACAGACCGCTGTAATAATCCTGATTGTCCTGCCCTGCCCTGATCATGATGGGCTTTAACACCTTCTTGATCACAAAAAGCAAAACCACCATAAGCGCCGCCACCATTACGATCATCATGGGATCGGAATAGAGAAACAGGGCTATCACCAGACAGATAAACACAATGCACTCGCTGAAAAGCTGAAGACAGCTTAAAATCAGACCGTACATATTGTTCACATCGGAGGTAATGTTACGCTGAATGACAGAAGTGTCCGCGTTCAGATAATACTCGTAGGGCCTCTGCATAAAATTGATCATCATACGCCTTGAAGTGGCGAACTGATTCGTGTAAACGAACTTAAGCTGCATCTTCTGTTGAAAAAAAAGATATATATTTTTTATTACCGTCATGCCCACAAAGGCAAGCAGTGAAAACATGGCAAACTCAGCGTTACTTTTCATTCCAAGCGCCGTATAAACTGTTGAAAGCAGCTCGCTTTCCTGCACCGCCGAAGGATCCATAACCACCGTCACGATGGGCACGATCATGGAAATGCCCAGACTTTCCAGCACGCCTCCGATCAGCATCAGAAAGATAAGCGCCACCATGGCCCGCTTCTGTCTGGCATCCAGCAAAACATTCATTTTCTTTAATATTTTTTGCATGATCCGTTTCCTTTGTCCTGACACATAACCGTTCAGCCTGCGCCGTTTGTAATCCGCGGCCAGTCGCTCTTACCGCTTCCATCCGTCCAGACTGTCACCGACTATCTTACCACATGAGCGCCTTTCGCGCAAATTCTCCACCGCAGCTCAAACTGCCGCCGCCCCTTTAATAAATGTCGTCATTTTGCCGGTGCAGTCTGGGATCTTCATACCTGTCCATAAAATCCTCCCCCAGATACACAATTTCCTCGGCAAATCGAATGTTGCGCACTACCGTAAAAACAGAGATCACACGGCGGAATACAAGACCGTCGATATAATTTAACACCTCCATGGGAAACTTCCTGTCAAGGACGATATGTTCCGAAAAAAGCGTCTCATAATCCAGCAGGTCTCTCGGATGCGGTTTAATCAGAATCACCGACTCCGCCCCGTCTATTTGACCATGTAAGTCAATGCAATCCCGGAAAATCCTTTCCCGCACGGAAAGCTCGCACAGGGGCTCTGTCAGAAGCAGTATATTTTCCTTCCCTGTAGCAAGCTTTTCCTGTATTTCTTCTATATTGGAAACAAAAAGCCGCACCAGAAGCGCCTTATCCTCCTTTGTCAGACCCTCCGCCAGCTCCTGTCTGGACTTCTCAATATACTTCGGACAGGGATAGGGCAAAACGGAAATATCGTTTACCTCCATATCCAGACAGTACTTTCCCCAGCCGTTTTGAATAAAAATAAGATTCAGGGAGGCAAGAAACGCTTTTAATTTGAAATGTCCCCTGTTGTCATAGCGGGCGGTATCATATGTGCTGATACAGTCCAGCCCATCCTCCAGTGCGTGATAATAAATTTTTTTATAGCTTAAATAATAACCGATGGGATCGGAATCGCAGAAAACGTAAATATCCTTATATTCCTTAAAATTCACAGGCACATAGGGCTCCTGCGCCCTGCCCAGAAGTTTTGTATATCGGATACGGGAAAGCAGATTGAGAAACAGATTTCCCCTGTCCACATGATACTTCATGATTTCAGGGAAATTCACATCTTCCTTCTCCTCGAACATATAAACCGCCTCAAAGAGTCCGCAGGCCAAAGCCCTCTCCTTCAAATCCCCGAAATCATTGGACATGGTGCTCATAACAAGAGCAGCTTTCCCCCGCTTTTCTCCGGGCAGATTCAGTTCCTTCAAACATGCCACATACACATGATAGTATGTGTGGCAGACATAAATTCGATCCTTCATCGTATCGTTACCCCGATCTGCGCCAACGCCCGTTTCCCCCGTTCCATAGCTTCCGCCGGAGTCTTACCCACCGTAATCACATGCCCCAGCCTGTCATTGCTGGAATGCGTACCCTGTACGGCCTCCCCGGGTTTTTTATACAGCGCGATCTCCTCGATCCCCTCCGCCCCGTAAAGGGCATCCGGCACGGTTATCTTATTAAGCGCACCGCTTTGATTCTCCCTGGCGTGAATAAAATGAATTGCCGCGCCCTGAGATTTTGCCGGAGTAAGATCCGGCGTTTCCCCCGTGGCCAGAACAACGGAGGCGCCCACCATGTCGATGCCGGTAGAAAGGGGCACCAGCCGTGATGTGATAAAATCGCCGCCAAGCCTTGCCGCCAGCTCTACAATCTTCGGGCCTTCCTCTGTCACCTTTATTTCCACATGAGCGGGCGCATTTTCCATGCCGACGGCCCTGACCGCCTGCGCCGCCGTCTCCCGAATCTGTTTCTGCGTCTCCGCCCCCAGCCTGCTTGGCTCGCAGTGGGCCAGCTCCACAAAATAGGGAAGCGGCGTGATATACTTATCCGTAATCGCCAGTACATGGGGCTCGCCCTCAATCACCATAATCTCAACGCTGACCTCCGGCCCCTGCATATATTCTTCCACCATTACGATACCGCCCCGGGAGTTTTCCCGGCTGTAGCGGTAGGTCTGCTCTTTCAGCTCACGGAAATTTTCCGGCTCGTTTCCTTTCTTCGATGTGTCCAGAAGCACTACGCCCCGGCTGCCCGCATTGTCCGCAGGCTTTACGATGCAGCGCCCGCCAAATCGGTCTACCGCTGCAGAAAACGCTTCAAAATCCGCCGCCGCAGAATATTTCGGTATGGGCACACTGCACTCCCGCAGGCGATCCCGCATTTTACTTTTGATGGTGGCACAGCATGCGTTCTCGTAGGAAAGATCCGGACGCTTTCCCAGCCTTTCATTGACATAGGCCGCCGTCCGCACGGGACCGTCGCTGGTCGAGGTAATTACCACATCCGGCTGATACAAAAGCGCCTGCCTGTAAACCTCCTCCTGATCCAACGTGCTGACCACCAGCTTTACGTCCGCCAGCTCAAAACCAACTGCCGTTTCGTCATAATCCACTAAAATGATCTGATAGCCCAGCTCCTTCGCCTTTTTTATGGCCGGTACTTGAAGCGCGCTGGCTCCCAGAATCATCATCTTTTTCTGCTTTTCGCTCACTTTTGTCTTCTCCATCCGGGCACATTCCTTTACATACAATGGACATAGCCCCAAAACTTCCGGCCTTTCTCAAACGTCCGCCTTCCTAATCATGGCGCTCATTCCACATATTCCCAGGCCATGGGCGTTCCCCTTGGGACGGAAACACGGGCTTTTTTGCCAAGCACTTCCTCATAGTACATGGGCGCCATTCCGAAGGCCGGACGTATGGACCGCAGATTTTCCGGCGTAAAGACTTCCCCTGCCCCGATATCCTGCGTCACAAAGAGGGAACGGCCCTCTTCCCTGCTTCTCTCCTGCTTCTCCGTCAGCTGATAAGTTACCCTGCCAAGGGCTTTCTCCACAATCCGTATCTCGTCCGCCATCTTTTTAAACTCCGCCGGTTCCATGGAAAAGGCCGCATCCGGCCCGCCGTCCGCACGGGAGAGCGTAAAGTGCTTCTCCACCATCCGCGCGCCAAGCGCCACCGAAGCCACCGCCACCGCAGAGCCCATGCTGTGATCGGACAGTCCCGTCATACAGTCGAAAACCTCCGCCATATGAGGAATGACCCTGATATTCATATCCTCATAGGGGGATGGGTAAGTAGACGTGCACTTCAAAAGTATGATCTGATCGTTTCCTTCTTCCCTGCATACTCTGACCGCCCTCTCGATATCCTCCAGATAAGCGATTCCCGTCGCCATGATAACCGGTTTCCCAAGCTTCGCGATTTTTCGAATTAACGGAATGTCCCGAATCTCGAAAGAGGCAATCTTATAGGCGGGCATATCCATTTCCTCCATAAAATCCACCGCCGTGAAATCAAAGGGAGAAGAAAAGCAGTCCATTCCCAGATCGTTTGCCAGCTTCACAAGCCTGGGCTGCCAATCCCATGGCGTAAATGCCTCCTGATACAGCTTATAGAAAGTGGTGCCGTCCCAGATCGTTCCCTGCTTAATCTGAAAGTATTCATTTTCACAGTCCATGGTAATGGTGTCCGCCGTGTAGGTCTGGAGCTTTACCGCATCCGCGCCCGCCGCCTTCGCCGCCCGTATGATGGCCTCCGCCCTGTCGTAGTCCTGTAAATGATTGGCTGACATCTCCGCCACAATATAAGTCGGCTGCCCCTCTCCGATCAGACGGCTGCCAATCCTGATTGTATCCTGTCCCATAATTACCTCCATGACCGCGCACCTGCTTCCCGCATCATCCGAAATTTCATTTCCGCCAGCTCCAGATCCGACGGATTATCAATATCCTGTACTTCCGTTTCCGGCACAATAATGGGCATATATCCGTCCGGCAGATCGCCCTTGCAGGCCCGATACCGCTCCACATGGTAGCAGTAAAACTGGCCGCTGTCGTGATATACCGGCTCTAAATCCTGAGACCGTTTCATGGCGTTCTCAGGATAACAGTACTTAAGCTTCCCGTCCCGGATGGCCATACCCCGCTGGGGCGGAAAAGAATAACGGACTACCGGCATTACCCCGGAGGCATCCTGCTCCACCAGAAGTTTCATTGCCTCTGTGAGCTTCTTTGCCGTCACAAAGGGCGCAGTGGGATAAATGCAGGCCATGTAGTCGAACGTCTCTCCCCTTTTCTCGTAAGCCGCAAGCACTTCCATCAGCACATCATCCGTACTGGCAAAATCACCGGACGTCTCCTCGCTTCTCATAAAAGGAACCGCCGCCCCCGCATCTTTGGCTATCCGCGCTATTTCCTCATCATCGGTAGACACCATAACTTCACGGAAAATCCCCGATTGCAGGGCCGCCTCAATACCGTAGACCAGCATTGGCTTCCCCATAAATTCTTTTATATTCTTTCCCGGTATTCGCTTGCTGCCGCCCCTGGCTGTAATAATCGCCACCGCATTCAACTCTGTTCCCATGAAACGCCGTTTCCTTTCAGACTTGTTATTCCTATTCGTTATTGTAATATCCAGTCCGTGAAATGTAAAGGAGTCATCCCGTTTGCCGAATTACGCCCGCTTCCAATACTGCAAAAGGCTCTTCTGCGCCCGCTAATCACCCTCTGGTATTCCTGCGCCAGATAAATTAAAAACGGCCTCCCTGTTTTCCGGCAGGAAAAGAAACATAACAAAAGAAAAATCCGACAGAAACTGTCCTGAACGTGCAGAATGCACATCTGCTAGAATTTCTCTGATGAATTACTATATTTTGTGTCTGATACTCGTTTTTATTTTCTTACGTTCCATATTTTGTTACGCTTCACGTCATTATGTTATTTCATAATTTTTTCTACATCCAATTGTTTCATGCAAATTCCATGGATATCTTTTACACCATACATCTACAGCCTGACAATCTCCTCCGCAATCCGCGCCGCGCCCTGTCCGTCCGTCACCAGGGAAAGCGCCTTTTTCATGCGCTCTCGAAGCGCCGGATCCGCAAGCAGTTTTTTCAAATTCCCGCAAACCGCCGCCAGACAGCCTTCTCTGCTTTTCCTGATATCCCCGGCATAGAGCATACGCTCCTCTTCCCCGAAAAACTCCCTGTCGTACTGCTGATTATCCGCCGCCTGAAAAAACACCGTGGGAACGCCCATTGCGGAAAGTTCAAAGAGCATGGTGCCCGCCGCGGAAACCGCCGCGTCGCATACCGTCATCAGTCCCGCCATGTCCTTACAGGGACAGTGAACCTTCACATTCGGATGCTTTCCGGCAAAATCCGCAATCTCTTTCCCATGAGGATGAAATTCGCCCACAACCGTGTGAAAAACAACGTTTTCAAAACTTTCGTCTTCCGCCGTTTTCTGTAATATTCCCAAAAGCGCGTCCTGCGCATCGCCGCCGCCGCTGGCAAGCAATACGGAAAACTGCCCGTTTTGCTGCTCCCCGCCGCCCGCGCACGTCTCGCCCGCTTTCTCATTATCCGACAGGCTTTCCGGCTTTTCCTGCACGGAAACTTCCCGCGCAAACTCCTCCCGCAGCGGCACATAGGCCGTCCCCAGCAAAAGCCTCGTTCCGCTTTTGTAGGTCTCCTCATAAGGGAAGCGCACATGGTAAGCGTTATAATTAATCAACATGTCCACAGGACAGATCGGATCAAAGCAGTCGTCCATGCGGACAAGGCGCACGATGTCCTTCAATCCTTCAAAATAAGCCTCGGTAGCCTGATAGGAATCCACAAGAAGCGTCCTGATACCGGCCATGGTCAGTATTTCCCGAAGTCTTGGCAGCTCCTCCTCCATCCAGTCCCATCTTGTATGCAGGCAAAGCTGCTCCATGCCCGCCTGTGAAATCATCTCGCGGGGCCAGTCATCCGCCGTCAGAAACAGAACCCGGCATCCCCTTTTTACAAGCTGTCCGGCAATGGTAATACAGCGCATCACATGTCCCATTGCAATCACCTTGTTAGCATCCACCCGAATCCCGATTACCGGCTGGTTTTCAAACAGGTTAAGGGTCTGCACAACCCTCTCCATCTCCTTTTCGCCGTATCGCTGGTCTATGGGAAGCGCAAGCATATGTTCAAAGATATAGTCTTCATCCCCCTGCATTTCGTTTTTGTTCTGTTCGCCTATCGGCCAAAGCACCGGCGCATAAATACCCCGCTCACCCAGAAATCTTTGCAGTTCGTTCCTGTCTTTTACATATACGGGAAAATAGAGCGGCGACTGCGCCTCTCCTCTCAAAAAAATCGGCCAGAGTCTTTTCAAAGAACTGATATTATCATATAAGTACTCATAGTTTTCCGCTCTTTTCTGTCTCGCCCCTTCCTCATCAGCCAAAGACAGAATGTGTGCGGACAAAGGGGAAATGGCGCGCACTCCCTCATATCGGTCAAGGGCCTCCTCCTGCGCACGGTTTTCTGTCAGAAATGCAGTCTTACGAATCTGCTTTTCTTCCTCCGTCAGATCTTCCTTCCTCAAATATTCCCACTTCTGCGCAAGAGGGGTCAGTCTTTCTTTCCCGTAGTCTTCCCCATCCCGTAAAATGTCCGTCGCAAGCGGCAGATCGGAAGCCGCAAACCCTCCGTCGGGAACCGCGTACCATTTACGCAGGCTTCCCACCACAAAATCCGCGTCCTTTCCCGCTTCCTCCAGATAATAGGACTGGGTTACATCCTCCATCACCATGATTCCGCTTTTTCGAAGCGCCTGCATCTGCTTACGCACAACTTTGCAGGTATCCGCCCCGTAATATGGATGTATAAAAATAAGACCGGGATCACATTCCAGAGAAAGCCTGAAAATTTCCTCCCCGGCCGTCTCCAGCGCCCTGTCCACGGAATAAAACGCCAACTCCCAGCCCCGGTGCAAAAACGGCAGAAATACCGAATCGCACATATAGGCCGGCATCAGGCAGCATTTCGATATATCAGGGCGCTCACGCTCCAGGCTGATCAGGGCAAGTTCTATCGCCTCTCTGCCGGAAGCCGTATAACACTGGTTCTTTTTTCCGTACTTCTCCACCTGCGCAAGATGAAGGGTACCGATTGTACCGGCTTTTTTCGCCTCATCCGGATTCACTTCAAAAATACTTCCGATCTCCACAGTATTCCGCCCCCTTTAACCCAAGATTTTCAACGCTATATTCCCAATCTTTTTCTCAGTTTCCGATATGTCCACAATAACTTATAATAACCCATAAACAGAACCGTAGACCGCATCTGCATGCGGATCAGCTTTTTCTCCTCTGCGCCCGTCCGCTCAAGGTAATAGGGATTTTCCTGAAAATCCGGGAATCTGCACCGCATTTCCTCTCCCAGTTTTTTGACAAACTGATACTTTGTATGTTTTACACCCGCCATATAGGTAAACAGCGTATTCACATAAAAGAGCAGGGTAAAGCTGTATTCCAGCTCCGTACGGTATTTGTCCAGATAATCATGACGCTCCGCTTCCCGAAGCATCAGTCTTCCGGCTTCGCAGCGATCCTCGCAGCGTTTCTCGGAAATGGTATGCACGGTGGAAGCCTCATGCTGATAATAATAATATAACGGTTCTTCCAGATATTCGAAATGCTCTGACAAAATCAGATAAGAATTGCCAAGCGCATTGTCCTCATAAAAAATATGTTCGGGAAACCAGAGGTCATATTTTAAAATCATGGAACGCCGAAATATCTTGACAACCAGACTTCCCCCGTCCAGAATCAGGCTCCTTTTTTTCTCGTCGTCCAAAACGCCGGCCTGACTCCTTTTATTATTGCGCACGATCTGTCCCACCTTCATGGAATGCTCCGATGTAAGGCAGTAATCGCAGCCCGCCAAGTCAGCCCCCGTCTCCTGCGCTTTTCCAATCAGCCGCTCGTACATGTCCGGCGTGATCCAGTCGTCGCTGTCAATAAAACCAATCCACTCGCCCCGCGCCCTCTTTATGCCCTCATTTTTAGCGCCGCCCTGATGCCTGTTCTCCTCCAGATGAAAGGCACGGAATTTTTCGGGAAACCGCTTCTCATAGGCCTGTAAAATTTCCCACGACCCATCCGTAGAACAGTCGTCCACCGCAATGATCTCATAATCCGTCACGGTCTGCCGCACAAGGGAATCCAGACAATATTCCAGTTTTCCGTCAGCCGCCATATTATAAACCGGCACAATAATGCTAAGCTTCAAGCGTCTCCTCCCCCTCAGCTTCTGATGAGGAATCATTGTCAGTTTGAATTTTTCCTGCACGCAGCTTCAAGCTCCGCATCACGCGCAGATACAAACACAATAAAACCGTAATCGCAGACACCACATTGGCGATTACAAATCCCGCTATCGGACCGTAGCGCACATAAATCCGATGCTCCGCCCCGTCCGCACGAAGCGCAAACCGCATCCGGCCGCCGTCACCCTGCGTAATTTCCAGGGGCTTCCCAAGTTCATCGCTGGCACGATATCCGAGATAATTTTGCATCGGCAGCTCGATATAAGCTTTGGATGACGTAGCGGTATACGACACCGCCGCCTTCGTCCCCTCTTTCCTGTAATCATGCACGGATACGGAACTGATATCGGATACGACCACGCTTCTGATCAGTTTTTCATCCACCGCCCCCGGCAGCCGCCACTCATGCGGGTAAAATAAACCGGTACTGGTTCCCAGCTTGGTCTCATGCCCTTTGGAAGCCAGAGCCGCCGCGTTTTTATAAGGCACATGATTATTGTCCGCAGGCACGGTAACGATAACCAGGAGATTGAGTCCCACCAGCATGGCAAAAACCGCATTCCGATAAGGCTTTATCAATTCTGAACGCTCCAGAGCCGCCGCTCCCACAAAAGTGAAACAGGCGGACGCCGGTCCCAGAAAACGCCATGGAAATTGCAGCATCGTGGCAATATTGCTGAAAAAGGGGCTTGCCATAAGCGCTCTGCTCGGAAAATAGCCTGTAGCCATAAAGACAAGCGCCGATCCAAGCACCAGCAGGTAAAGCAGAAAGCCGTCCGTTTCCCCCAGCTTTTTTTTCCGCTCACATAACAGATAAAACACACCAAGCCCCACGCCGCCAAGCAGGGCCAGTCCCAGAGAAAAATACTGCTTGTTGTACAGGCTCAGCGTCTGCGTCATATTGGAGAGATTAATGGACTGCTCAAAATAACCGCTCCACCGCAGAACCTCTTTATTTAAATTTTCCCTGTAATAGTAAAACAGAAACGGCGCCAGATACCACGCATTCAGAAGAACGGTAAGTCCCGCCGCCTTCAAAAGTTCCACGTACCGCTTATCCCGCACAATGCGCACACAGTACAAAAGCGCCGTAAGGGCACAAATCGCCGCAACATAAGTCACGCTCAGGATATGGCTTTGCAGCGCGCCCGAAAACCCGATCACAAGATAATACCATTTTTTTCTGTCGCCCATGACAAGATGATAAAGACCCGCAATCACCATGGGCCAGAAAATCAAAGCCAGCGTCTCCCCCAAGTCCCCCCGCGACAAAATATTGGTAAACCGATAAGGCATAAGGGTGTAAAACACCACCGCCAGCAGCACGCTCCGTCTCGACTTCACTACGGATTTTACCGCCACATAAATACTGCACGCCGAAGCCAGATTTGACAGAAAAATCAGCACCTTGTATGAAAATGCCAGAGACATCCTGCAAATTCTTAAAAACGCGCCTATATATAGAAACAGATAGGGATACATGGCGTTCATATAGCCGTTATTTTCCAATCCCTCGGGCAGAATATTGACAGGCATCTGTCCGTCCAGTATGCCGTCCTTAAGGCCCTCCAGTCTGGCCAGATGGTAGCAGAGGTCATCCGCATTATAGAGGTAGGTCTGCATCAGCGGCGTGGTTGCAAGTATCGTCACGCCCAGAATCACACAGCCGTCCACAAGCATCCCTTTCGGAATCCGCTCCCTGCCGCCATTGATATACCACCAGCCGGCAAAATGCAACAGTAAAATGACCGCGATCATAAAATAGGTGTCCGCATAAAAAAGCGTGTGCGGTTTCAGGGAAAGCTCCTTCACGGTAAGCCCGCCCTTTCCGCTGTAATTAATGCAGACCTCCAGCTGCTTGGTGTCCCTTGAAACGGTAAAGTCCGCCGTAAGCTCCGTCTTCCTCGGATCAATGGGCCAGGCCGCAATCTTGTCGCCCTGCTCCCAGAGCTCCAGCACATGATCCTCCCCCTCCGTAAGATACCGCAGGTTCACCGTATAACTGCCCTTATTCATGACATAACCGGGCGTATGCGCCACCACGCCGTTTCTGGCCACGGACTCCTGCAATACCAGCGCATCCTCCGCATCAATCAGACCTACGGAATGCTGCAGCTCAACACCTTTGTAAACAAGCGGCTGTTTTCCTTCGTCTCCCACCCAGAGAAGTATTACCAGCAAAACCGTCAGTACTACATATATAATTTTAGCTTTCAGTGATATCTCTTCTGTCATCTTATATCCTTTATCTGCGTAAGCCACGGACATCTCTTCCGTTTTATACGCGATAGTAATTCACAATCTTTTTCACCGCCTCGATCACGCTCTCCACATCTTCATCGCTCATTGCATAGTAGAGCGGCAGGGACAGAATTTCTTCATAGAGCTTCTCGGCATGGGGACACAAGCCCCGCCTGTAGCCCAGCTTTTCATAATAGGGAAAATAGTACGTCGGTATATAATGCACATTGCAGTGCACGTTTTCCGCCGCCAGCGCGTCAAAAAACTGTCTTCTGTTAATCTTTAACTTCTCCGGCACAATGCGCAGAATATATAAATGTCTGGTCGTATCCGACTCCGGAATCTCCCTCTGTACAAACAATTCCGGCATCTTGCGGAAGGCCTCGTCGTATCTCTTTACAATTTCTTTCCTGCGCGCGCTGAACATGGGCAGCTTATCAAGCTGACTGATAATAAGCGCCGCCTGCATATCCGTTATGCGGTAATTATAGCCAAGCGAGATCTGCTCATAATACCATGGCCCGTCGGGCTCATGCTCCATCAGCTTCTCCTCCCTCGTAATGCCGTGCGCACGGTACAGAAGAAGCTTTTTATACAGGATTTCATCATTGGTCAGGACGGCGCCGCCTTCGCCTCCTGTCACCGTCTTAACCGGATGGAAACTGAACGTAGTCATGTCCGCAATCGAACCGTTGGGCCGTCCCTTATAAGTCGTGCCGATCACATGCGCCCCATCCTCAATGAGCACAAGGCCGTGTTTTTTACAAATCTCCCTGATCGGCCCCAGCTCCACGGACTGTCCTGTGTAGTCTACCGCCACCACCGCCTTCGTCCGGGGCGTAATCGCCGCCTCCACCTTGGCCGGATCTATGTTATACGTCTCGGGATCAATATCTGCAAAGACAGGTCTGGCGCCGCAGTAGAGCGCGCAGTTTGCCGAGGCCGCAAAGGTTATGGGCGTAGTAATCACCTCATCCCCCTCGCCCACGCCGGCGCAAAGAGCCGCGATATGCAATGCGGCCGTACCGTTTGCACAGACTACGGCATATTTGGCTCCCGTCACGTCGCACAGCTTCTTTTCCAGCTCGCCAATCTTTGGCCCGCAGGTAAGGTAATCGCTTTTCATCACCTCCACCACGGCCTGAATATCCGCCTCGTCTATATATTGATGTCCGTAAAATATCGGCGTCTCCCTGACAGGTGTTCCGCCTTCTATTGCAGGTTTTTCCATCTTTTTTATTTCTCCGCCCTACTTTTCCAGCTCCACATCCTTCAAAAGCCTTCGAATATCCTCCACGCTGAGCCATTCCGCATTGTTATCGGAACTGTAATGGAAGCCCTCGGCTGCCTTTTTCCCGGAAAGATCCGGCTGCTGTCTGTTGTTCCAGGTCATCTGCGGGTATACGATAAAGTGCTTGTCATATTCATAGGTGGTAGCGGAATCTTCCGTAGTCACCATAATCTCATGCAGCTTCTCTCCCGGCCGGATGCCGGTCTCTCTGATCTGACAGCCCGGCAGCATGGCCTCCGCCAGATCCGTAATCTTAAAAGAGGGAATCTTACTGATAAAGGTCTCTCCCCCGTTGGCCTCCGCCAGCGCCTTAATCACCAGCTCCACGCCCTGCGTCAGGCTGATCCAGAATCTGGTCATGCGCAGATCAGTGATGGGAAGCTCCTTCGCGCCCTCCTGAATCAGCTTGTGGAAAAAGGGAATCACAGACCCGCGGCTTCCCGCCACGTTGCCGTAACGCACGATGGAAAAATTAATATCCTTCGTTCCCACATAAGCGTTGGCCGCCACAAAGAGCTTGTCCGAGACAAGCTTCGTCCCGCCGTAAAGATTAACGGGATTCACCGCCTTATCGGTAGACAGCGCTACCACCTTGCGCACGCCCGTATCCAGGGCCGCGTCAATTACATTCATTGCGCCGTGAATATTGGTCTTAATGGCCTCGTTGGGATTGTACTCACAGGCCGGCACCTGCTTTAAGGCCGCCGCATGAATGACATAATCCACGCCCTCGCAGGCCCGCTTCAAGCGCTCCAGATCCCGCACATCGCCAATGAAGAAGCGAAGCTTTTCCTCGTATTCCTTAAACTCATTGGCCATCATCCACTGCTTAAATTCATCCCTGGAATAAATGATAATCTTTTTCGGTTCATAGTGGGTCAGCACATACTTGGTAAAGCATTTTCCAAAGGAACCCGTACCCCCGGTGATCAGTATTGTCTTGTCCTTTAACATATTATATTTTCTCCTCTTAAACAAAATCCCGGCCGATGCCGAGCTCTTTAAAGGCCTGTTCATAAGGCGCCCTGCAAAGTCCTTTTTCCGTAATAATACCCGTAATCAGTTCATGATCCGTCACATCAAAGGCGGGATTAAACACCTTCACGCCCTCCGGCGCCATCCGTTCCCTGTACCACATCTCGGTCACTTCCTCGGGCGCCCTCTCCTCGATGGGAATCTGCTCTCCCGTGCTGATTGTCATATCTATGGTAGTGCTTGGCGCGCACACGTAAAACGGAATCCCGTAATGCCTGGCAAGCACCGCTACCCCCGACGTACCTATCTTATTGGCCGTATCGCCGTTTGCCGCCACCCGGTCGCAGCCCACAAAGACGATATTCACCTGTCCGCTCTTCATCATGGCGGAAGCCATATTGTCGCAGATCAGCGTAGTGTCAATTCCTGCGCTGCAAAGCTCGAAAGCCGTAAGTCTTGCGCCCTGTAAAAGCGGCCTTGTCTCGTCACAGTATACCCGAAAGTCCTGCATCCCATGCTCCAGCGCAATATACATGGGCGCTGTGGCCGTGCCGTATTTCGCGGTGGCAAGAGTTCCCGCATTGCAGTGGGTGAGAATGCCGTCGCCCGGTTTCAGCAAACCAAAACCGATCTCCCCGATGCTGCGGCTGATAGCCGCATCTTCATCGCGAATGGCCTGTGCCTCGGCAAACAATATTTCCTTGATCTCATCAACCGGCCTGTCCTTATGCGCCCGCAGCGTCCGCTCCATCCGATTAAGCGCCCAGAACAGATTCACAGCCGTGGGCCGCGAAGACGCCAGATACTCCTTCTGCTCCAGAAAGGTCTGTAAAAAGGTCTCGTAATCCTGCGTCTCTATGCGGGAAGCCGTAAGCGCAATCCCGTAACCGGCGCAAACCCCGATGGCCGGAGCCCCCCTGACTCTCAGAAACTTTATGGCCTCGTAAATATCCTCTATTTTCTCTACCCGCAGTACCTTCACCGTGCCCGGAAGAAGCGTCTGATCCAGTATTTCCAGACAACTTCTGTCCTCGGATAAAAGAACCGTGTTAAGCTCCAATGCGTTCATACCTCTACCTCATATTCCTACATTATAGGCAGTTTTCAGGGGACTGTCAAATTCCCGTACCGTAAAAGCCCGGCTGTCTGCCTGTCCTATTCCATGCGCCGCCGTTCTCTGCAATGATAGCTTTCGATGCAGTATTTATGCAAATACTGCAAATACTCCCACGACAGCTTATGATTTCCCGACGCGATCCGCATGCTCTGCGCCTCTTCCTCCTTCAAGTCGTCATATCGGGGCGTATAACTCACCACAGCGTCCGCATTCGCAATCACAGGTTCCGTAATCGCATCCTCGCTCGCCGCGGAAACAAAATACACCCTGTCATATTCCATAAGCTCATCCGCCACAGCCCAGACGCACCACTCTTCACCGGGCTTGTACACATAAACAACCGGGATATCTGCCGCCGCCTGTTCTCTGGCAAGAGCAACCGCCTCCCCTGCCTGCGGATATAAAAAGGCCACCCGGTCCGAATGCAGCCCGCTCAGATCAATAAACAGGCAGACCGCCGCCACAGCCGCAGGCAAACACCGGTGTCTGATCCGCGCAAGGCTTTGCCACATCCCTTCTATCGTCCAGAAAAGAAGTAAAATGATGATTCCGTATATGGGCAGCTGATAGCGGTTCGAAGTATTACCCAAAAGAAGGGCCGTTTTCGCCACCGTGAAAAAGTAGCCGGCAGCCGTAAATAAGAGCATTCCATAAATTATCCTGCCAGCAGGCTGCCAGCCTCCGTCTTCATTCATCCCCCCGCTCTGTCCGCCGCCGTCCGCACGCATCCCCCCGCTCTGTCCGCCGCCGTCCGCACGCATCTCCCCGCTCCAGACATCCGCTCGTCTCCTGTGTCTTCTGAAATATACCGCCAGAGCCAACACCACGATCAGAAGCAGAAAAACGGAAAGCAGATTTCCGAATACATATTCATCCAGCAGATCAAAAAAGAAGCGAAACCGGGTAACCGTATTGGACAGATCAAAAAAATTTTCCGTCGCCTGCGCGCCCCTCTGCCCCCGAAACATCTGCCCCAGACAGGCCGGGTACGTCAGGTATGCCAATATAAAAGCTATGCCTTGACCGGCCCCATACCGCAGACAGTTATACAGGTTCCTGTCTCTCCACAAAAGATACGAGCAAAAAGCAATCGCCATAAAAAAAAGAAAAAGGAAATAATAATACTGCGTCAGAAAGCCTACGTAAGTCACCGCCGCCATGGGCAGCAAAAGCCTGACCACGGGCAGCTTTTCTCCCCGCCCTTCCTCGCTTTGCAGCCTCTGCACGGCCCGCACATGCAAAACGGCGCAGAGCAGTACAAAAACCGTGAGCATTTCATACATCCTGATAAAAACCACGCCGCTCATAGCCGCCGGCGTCAGACCGTAAAACAGCGTTACAAAAAGCGCCGTCTTCCCACTCCTTTCGCAGACCAAATATGACAGATATGTCAATAAAATCAAATTAATCCCGTGAAAAAGAAGGTTAATCGACAAGCCGATCCATTTCGAAAACACGCCGGGCACAAGGGAGGCCGCCGTGTGGAACACCCAGTAATACATGGGCGGATGCACATCCCAGGACTGCACCTGTTTTACCAGTCCGTACTGAAACCGCTCTCCGGGAAGCACCACAAACTCTTTCCGATAGGTTTCGCTGTCCATCCATTTTCCATCTTCCACATAAAAACCGTTGGTACGGGCCGTGGAATAGTAGGTGTAATACTCGTCCTCGTGAAACCCCTGTTTCAGCGTGCAGAAATAAAAGGCCGCCGCCATCAGAACCGTCCAGACCGCCATAAAGCATATCAAATATTTTGTTTTCCGTCTTTTGTCCGTCATCTTCGACCCGCTTTTTCCGTAAGCTTCATTTTTATTCCGTGCAGCCTTCTCACAGTCTTGGGCGCAGCTGTAAACAGCAGCAGATACACCCTGTTTTTCTTTGTCAGATACGGATTTTTCACAGTATCCGCCACATGTCTTCTCAAATATTTCCTTACCTCCCGGTAAAACCCATTGTCCGTCCGCATCTGAGAGACGGGCACGTGCAGCATATAATCCATTCTCTGACAGAGATTAAAACGAAGGGCAGCCCTGTGCAGGGCAGGATATTTTCTGTCCACAAGCTCCTGCACCTTATCCGCATTGTCCACAATATCCAGAAATACACGGGAGAAGCTGTCCTTCGTCCTTTTTCTGGTAGTGCTCTCTCTTCTGCATACTACATGATATCCCTGTCCGGGCAGAATATATACGCCCGGAATCTCCTGCAATATTGCAATAAACAGGAGAAAATCCTCATTCAGTTCTCCCTCGGGAAAACGATGCCCGTCAAAAATTTCCCTTAAGAAAAGTTTGGTACAAAAGGAGCAGTCTCCCCGATGCATGAGCAGCTCCCTCAAAAAAGTCTCCGAGCTGCAAAACCGTTCCTTCTCAGGCGGCATGCAGATATCGGGAAGACGGCCGCCCTCCTCGTCCACTTCGTCGCGGGAAATCTGCACCACAGAATAGTTTCCTTTTTCCAGCGCCTCCGCCAGCTTTTCATAGACATCCGCATCCACATAGTCGTCGCTGTCCACAAAGCCGAGATAATCGCCGGTGGACAGATCAATACCCACATTGCGGGCGGAGGAAGCCCCGCCGTTTTTTTTATGATGCACCCGGATTCTGTCATCCTGATCCGCCAGCCGCTCACAGAGCTGATCCGTACCGTCCGTTGAACCGTCGTCAATCAGCAAAATCTCCAGATTGGCGTAGGTCTGCGCACAGATGGAACGCACACACCGTTCCAGACAATCTATGGAATTGTATACCGGCACAATCACACTGATTTTTTTTCCGTCCATGTCTGCCTTTTTGTCCTCGTCTTTACCGTGGTTTTATGACAGGCGCAGGACTCAGCGGCCCTTCCTTTTCCGGCACGATTTTTCCCTGCCGCAGCCTGTCCGAAAATTGCAAAAGCGCCGCCGCCGCATGCTCCGCATTCCACATATCGCGGATTGTCTCGTAAGCCGCACGGCCCATAGCCCGCCTCGCCTCCCAGTTTTCAAATAGATCAAACACCAGCGCCTCCATCTCGTCATAGCTGCCGCTCTGATAGAGAAGCCCGTTTTCCCCGTGGCGAATCAAAAAGGGCGCTGCTCCTACTCTGGCGTCCACCACTTCCACACAGCCGCTGTTCATCCCCTCGTTGACCACCGCGCCCCATCCCTCCAGATGGTTGCTGGTAAAAAGGTGAATATGGCATTTTTCCATTACATCCCGCACCTGTTCCGGTCCTGTATACCCGTAAAACACAAAGGACTCCGAAAGGCCTTCTCTTCTGATTTCCTGCTTAAGCGCAGCTTCCATTTCGCCCCCGCCCAGCATATGGATACGAAAAGCATGTCCGTTTTTTTGTAAAGCCGCACCAAGCCGCACCGCATATTCGGGATGTTTTAACGGGATAAAGCGTCCCGCCCAGACAATCTGTAACGGTCCCTCCTTCGGCTTCATGGCCGCAAACGCGCCGTCGCCGTAAGTCCGCAGCTTTGTAAAATACCCCCACTTAAAAAGCTTGTCAGGATATGCGCCGATCAGGTGAAAATCGGACGCGGCATAGGCGCCCGCACAGAGCATACAGACATTCTCTTTCCGATATCTGATATGCTCCCTGTATTTTGCAATAAGTCCTCTGGGAGAAACCGCCTTCCACTGCCCCTCCCTGTAAAGCCGTTCGCTGACGCGAAGCGTTGTCTTCCCCGACTGTAATCTTGGCATCACAATATCTTCTCTGCCCGTCCAGCCGAAAAGCACCACGTCGCTCTCCATAATTCTTTTCAGGCACTCGTATTCATCCTCATAAAGGCACATGACATAGGGTATCTCGTTTTCAGCCACACCCCATCCCATCTCTACGCGCTCCGCCTCCATGGGCATGGTCTGAATAAAGGCAAAGCCCCTTCCAAGCCTCTCATAAAGCGCGTCGCAAAGAGGAATCTGGTGGTGATTGATGTAGTTGGACACAAAGGTAAAGGTCATTCCATCATCTCCCGGTAAATATGCATCAGGCGGTAATAATTCTGGTCAGCGTCATGATTAATGCGGGCATGTTTTCTTGCATTATCGGAAAGCCGGTCCACAATCGCTTCCTTTGTGAATATTTCAATAATGCTGTCCGCAAGCGCATCCACATCCCCGGGCGGATATAGAAACCCGTCGCCGCCGTCCGTCAGGATATTATGTATGCCGCCCACATTGGCCGCCACACAGGGTACGCCCAAAAGCATTGCCTCCCCTACGGAATTGGGAGAATTTTCAAGAGCCGAAGGACAGACGAAAACCTGACAGCTTAAATACTGCGCCTTCATCTCCTCAGCATCTATGCGCCCAAGCATAAACACCTTTTCCTCCAGATTATTTTCTGTGATCAGCTTTTTTAAATATTTGCCGTAAGCGGGCAGCTTCAACACATCCTTCCAGGTCTCCGCCTTCAAAATGTCAGCTCCCGCCACATACACCTCCGCGTCCGGAAATTGCTCCAGAATTTTGGGCATCGCCTGCAAAAGATAATGAAACCCCTTTAAAGGATAGTCGCCCTGGCTTAAAAAAATGCGGTGGGTCTGACAGTTATATTTGCTCCACCTGTCGCGATAAAATACACTGCGCAGCGTTTCGTTCAGGAAATGGTATGTGGCGTCGGGATTGATCTTCGCCGTCTCCTCCCTGTCAAAATCGGTGCGGCCCGCGATATGGCCGACCCGCTTAATCGCCTCGATCTCATATTCTCCGCGCTTCTCAAATTTTTTCTGCTGCTGCCTGATACTGTCCTTTCTCACCCTGTCACGGAACGTGCTCTTTCTCTGCACCTTTACAGGCAGATCCGCCATATATACTTTCGCGATTGCAGAGATAATACCCTGAATGCCCACAAGCGTCCGCTCCGGCTGGTCAAAAACCTTGATTGCCGCAAGGGCATGGGGAAATTCCGTGCCAAACACATGCAGAATATCCGGGTCAAAGTCATTGATAATAAGCTCAAGTTCCTTCTCCAGTTCCATATCATAACGCTCCGGCGTAGTCAGATCCTCCACGAACCCGTAACAGTGGCAGGAAATATTTTCCCCCAGCTGCATCACCCGGTCAAATTTTCCGAGAGACTCATCCACAGGAAAAGCAATGCCAAGCTCGATGCGGTTTCTTTCCTGCTCCATCACAACCCGGTCGAGCAGACCGGAAAGCCATCCCTCCCTGTTGCTGCAGGGAAGATTTAACCGCTTGGCAATCGCCGGAATCATAATGTTACACACCCATAAAACCTTCATTTGTATCTCTCCTTCCCTATCACACCTCAGTCGGCTTTACAAATCCGGCCTCCGTATATCCTTCTTTTCATCTTCTGGTAAAATTTTGCCGTCGCCTTATTCTTCGCCAGATACGTCCGAAGGGGCGCCAGCGTGGCAAGCATAATCAACCGATAGGTTATAAGCTGTCCCCGGCTCATATATTTTTTCACGATATGCCTGTGCTCCACGACGGAACGCCTTCTGTTCTCCCTCGTCTCCGAAAAGCCGCCCCCTTCGTAAGCGGCCACCGTAACAGGCATGTAATGGGTTTGGGCATGGACCCTGTAATAACACCAGAGAAAATGCTCATAGTCCGCCCGCACCTTATAGCATGTCCGAAATCCTCTCTTTTGAAGAAGCCGCCTGTCATAGAAGCAGGCCTGATGGCAGGGTACGTTGCGGTAACAGGCAAAGTCGTCTATTCTGGGATTAGACATGACCAACTCTTTTGTGGCCCTCTCTCTGATGTTTCCGTAGAAAATCCCCGCCCGCCTGATTTCGGATTGCACAATCTCCTTTTTGACCTGTGCAAGAACCGTCTCGTCTTCAAAATAGTCTCCGCAGTTCAGAAAGAAAAAATACCTCCCCCGCGCATGAACGACCGCCCGGTTCATGGCGTCGTAAATACCCGTATCTTTTTCCCTGAAAATTCTGAGCGTTTCTCCCGCGTCCGCTACGGCAAGCCGTTCCACCGAACCGTCCGTGGAAAAACCGTCCTGCACTATAATCTCGTAATCATCCTCTGTCTGCGAGCGGATACTCTCTATCGTTTTTTGAAGCTTTTCGCCGGCGTTGCGGCAAACCACAATAATACTGAACGTCATAAAAATCCTCACTTTTTTTCTCCGTGCTCATTTGCAAAATCGCATCTACGATGCTTCCGTCTGCTCTGCCGTAAATCTGCACGGCTCTGTGCTTTCGTCAATTCACATCTGACAATATATTCACCATATCATGAAAGAAGAAGGTCCGATAGGGCAGAATCAATACCCCGTCACCAGCTCCCTTTCTCAAATACATCGCAAAGTACAGCACCGCCGCAAGAATGATCCCCATTCGGAAAAGCCGCCGCCATTTCCTCGACGGCACCGCTTCCAGCAGCATCGGCAAATACAAAATCTGGCTCACCATCAAATAATATCCGATCCGCGATATAATCGGCAGAAAGGAGCAGAATACATAAAGAATCAGCGCGCCCAGATTCAAATAGAAATAAAACCAGAACCGACGGTTCCACAACGCCTCTTCCCCAGACCTGCCGCTTCCGGCATAATCCGCCGCACTGCGCCGCGCCGTTTCCTTCTTCCGCATCAGATACACAATTCCCGCAAACAGCAAAACCGCACCGCATCGCAAAATGCTGATATAGCTGGTGCCGCCCTCCAGATACTCCGTATCCTCATAGGTCGGATACAGAAAAACCACCAGCTTCAAATAGTAATCCTGCATAAACAAAAAGGTGGTGCAAAAAAGAGCCGCAATGGCAAGCTGCCATTTTTTCCATGCCAGAGACGCCAGAAAATAGAGCGGAATCACTACCAAAAGCGACTTGTGGAAAGCGGAGCCCAGAAGAACCAGAACGACAAACCGCCCCCACTGCCTGCGCATCACAAATTTCATAGAATAAAGCGCCACTGCCAGCGCCAGATAATACCGCACCGTGCTGAATGTCTGAAAATAATATCCAAGCGTCATGAACAGGAAAAAGGCAAGACCGAACTCGTCGCTCTGCTCATACAAAGCAAGGAGAAAAAAGAGCACCGTCACAAAAGAATAAAAGGCAAACACCAGCAGGAAATTTTCATATCCCGACAGCCCGTATACAAGCTTCACCAAAAGATTAAAGCCGATCTCCGTGGGCACATAGGCGTTGCAGTTGACAAGATGCATAAATTCCACATATCTGGCATAGTCGTTCCCTACATTCAATCTGCATGCGGAAAGCAGAAACAGAATAACAAAAATCGCCGTCAGGCAGATCCTGTTACAAAGCTGCTGCCTGGTAATCTGATGGAATTGTCTTTTGGAACGGTTATCCACAAGTGTTGCAAGAAACGCCGTGACTGCCGCAACCGTGATATAAATCATCATCTGCCACGCGCCTCCCTCACGCCGGTGCGCATGATACGAAACGCCCTGCCTACGGAAATCTCCCGGCACATGGTCTCTCTGTGCGCCAGCAAAAACCGAAGGGAAAGCGGCAGCGCCAGCTTCCCGTAGAGGTAATGATAAAGCACGCCTCTGTCGCGGAAAAACTTTTCATGATAGCCGCTAAACCAGGTGGATTCCCGTTCCTTTTCCTCCCCAATACATGCGGTGTGCGCGTAAATGCGAAGTCCGGCCCGCAGACAGTCCCGCAAAAACAGGCTGTCTTCTCCGTTACTGTATTTCGCGCCGCCGCCAAAAAGGAGCGAATAGTGGGCATTCGCTCTGCGAAGGGCCGAAAGTCTGGCCGAAATGCTGTAAGCCGGATATCTCCCGTAATTGCGGTAAGTGATCCGCCGCACTTCCCTGTTCCAGTAAGTTCTGCGCGCAGGCGCAACCTTCACGTTAAACAGAATCATATCCGCGTCGGGAAGTTCCTGATAGGCCTTTGCTATCTGCGCCTCGTAGTCCGCCGCCAGCACGATATCCTCGTCGGAAAAGAGCACCACATCCCCCGACGCATGCAGAAGCGCCGTATTGCGGCTGAGCCCGACGCCCCGCTCCGGCATGAAAAAGCACTTTACGCTTCCCTCTCCCGCCGCAAGCATATCGCAGGCATACCGGTCGCACTGATTCACCAGCACCGCATCTGTATGAATATTCATTTGTGAGATAAGCTCCGCCGGCTTTTTATCAACCGCAGAGATCAGAACCTCCAATTTCATAGCACACCCGGTTTCTTTCCCGTCAGACCTTTTTGCCTTCTTTCTCACTGCCAAAGGCAAAGCTGCCGTAATATCTGCGCAAGAATTTTAAATCCGGTTGCCGGATCTCCACGCCCCGCAGCCGGCATTGCTGGTTCTTAAGCATTTCCCTGACATAAAGCGCATAAGCCGCCGGTACGGCGCCAAAAGGCAGGGAAAGGATCACGCATCCCGCCTTGCGCATTTCCTGCAATTTTTCCTCCGTCGGATTTTCTTCCCCGCGCACTTCCCAGATAAACAATTCGCCGTATTTTTCCCTGAAAAATGAAAGATTACGCTCATAGTCCTGCCGCAGCGCCGCCGGCCCTTCCTCATCAAACCGATAGCCGATAAACGGTATGTCCAGAGCGCTTTTGATATCCCCAAGCACCCGAATCCGATCGTCCATCACATAATAAAGGGATATCCCGAGAAGACTTATAAGCAGGCCAAGCGCCGCCCCGACCAACACCGCCTGGGCCATCCGGCTGTCTGCCACCACAAGCTTTGCCTGCGTAGTCTGAATCGCGTTGATTTCCAGAAATTCCTTTGCCTGCGTTCCATAGCTCTCAAGAGCCTGCACCGCCGCGCCAAGGATTTCATCTGTACAGGCCGCCGAATTTGTTGTAACCGTCAGCGTGAGAATGCGGATATCCGATAAAATTTCCGCCCGCAGGGACGCCGCCACTTCTTCCCTGTCATAATCCGGCGAAAGATTTCCCATTGTCAGGTTCATAATCGGGTCGGCCGCCATCAGGTCATTCCAAGTGTAACCGTTATATGCCTGATAAACCTCGCCCGTCTCATCCGCCGCAAAGTCAAGCTGTATCTTTGCATAGGCCTGATACTCCCGCTCCGATTCCGGCACCGTGCGCACAATCGTATAAATGACCGCGCCCAAAAGCGCGCCCCCGATCACCGCGCCCAAAAGCGCCGGAAGCCGTGACAGCAGGCAAAGCATATACTTTTTGATATCCATTCCCTCGTCCGCACAAGTATTCCTAATCATCCATCCATACCCTTTCTGACACACATCCGGGCCGCCTCCCTTTATTTCATCGCCGTCGTCTGATCCTGCTCAACGCCTTCCGTACTCTCAGGTTTAATCAGAATCTTTAAGGTAAGCAGCATCAGCTTGATATCCAGCCACACGGAATACTGCTCGATGTAGGTCAGATCCAGTTTCAGCTTATCGTAAGGCGTCGTATTGTATTTGCCGTACACCTGCGCGTAGCCTGCAAGCCCCGCCTTCACCTTCATGCGAAAGGCAAATTCCGGCATCTCCTCCATATACTGATCAATAATCTCCGGCCGTTCCGGTCTCGGACCGATAAAGGACATCTCCCCCTTAAGGATATTAAGCAGCTGAGGCAGCTCGTCTATTCTGGTGGCACGGATAAATTTTCCCACAGGCGTGATGCGGGAATCATTCTTTGCCGCCAGTCTGGCCACCCCGTCTTTCTCCGCATCCACCCGCATGCTCCTGAATTTCAATATATAAAATTCTTTTCTGTCACGGGTGCAGCGGATCTGTTTATACAGCACCGGCCCCCCGTCGTAAAGCTTAATAGCAACGGCCGTAATCAGCATAAAAGGCGAGGCGATAATAAGAAGGAGGATCGAGCAGAACAAATCAATGCTGCGCTTTGCCACCCGCTGTCCCACCTTAAGCGAATACTCTCTTGTCAGATAAAGGGGCGTATCAAACAGGTGCATCTGATCCGCTCCCCGCAAAAGCACATCGGAAATCTTCGGCATCGTATACACCCGCATGGAAATACTGTAACAGTATTTAAGCAGGGCGTTCCTGTCCACGGCCGGAATATCCCACAACGCCACGGCGCCGTACCCGCTTTGTATCTCCTTTTTCAGGGCGTCCATACCGCAGGAAACATTTATACATTTTTTAATTTTATATTTATCCTTTCTCGTCTCAAACTTCGCCACGATGGAATCCACAGGCCGCTCGCCGTGAATGATCAGCACCTCTCTGGGCGGAAAAGCCTTGTAATAGCCGGCGTTGCAAACAAATACCCACACCCCGGCAAACAGGGTCTGCAAAAGCATGGTCCACACAATCGGTCGCACATCCACCACCCAGTTCGCCATCAGCGAAATCTGAAAATAGGAAATGACATTGACAATAAGCAGGGAAAAAATTTCCGAGATAAACACATCCACCGGTTTCAGATAGCCGATCTTCAACGCGCCGTATGTAGTCGCGAAGAAAAACAGCAGTACAAAATAAATTGCCAAAATCAGCACATGTCCCTTGAAATAGAATCGAAATCTTCTGTGCTCTCTCAAAAACGGATAGTACGCCTCCAGCCAGAAATACGCGTAAATCGCCGTCTGAAAAATCAGCCCTATGAAAGAAAGCTGTAATATAATCAGCCTTTTAAAGGTTTCTACTTTTTTCATGATGTTATATCCGCCTCATTGTCGCTCTGTAAGCCCAAAACACAAAATAGAAGACGCTGGACAAAACAGAAAGCTTCTCCTGCCTGCGGTACAGATTCCAGATTCGTTTCACCGCTTTCAGTTTATTGGAAGACAGGGATTTTAAAGGTCTTCTGTAAATTGCAAGCACTTCATCCAAACCGCAGGCCACATGCCCGGCCCGCAAAATCTGCCACCAGGTGGCCGTATCTTCACTCTCCACCTGCGGCATCCGTATCAGCTCATCCGGCACAACCTCCCTGTCCAGAACTACGGTTGTGGTAAAAATAATCGTCCGTGACAAAGCCTCCCTGTAGGTCAGCCTGTCCGGCACATGCACCACCTTTCCCGTGGGCTTAGCCGCTTCATCTCCAAACTCATAGGCGGAAAAGGCAAAGCCCGCCCCTCTTTCTTTCATAAAAGAAAGCTGCTTTGCAAGTTTGTCCAAACTCCAGACATCATCCGCATCCAAAAAGGCAATATACCGTCCCTTTGCCAGACCAAGTCCCGTGTTGCGCGCTTGTGCGGCGCCCTCATTCCTGTCCTTGCAGATCAAAAAAATACTCTGTCCATCCCCGCACCGATATTCTTCGATGCTGCCTACGCTTTCGGGCAGTTCTTGTATCGAATGACGCTCACAGGCAGACAGCGTCTGTTTTATCTTCATGACGCTTTCGTCCCCGGAGCAGTCGTCTATAAGCAGCAGTTCCCAGTTTTCATAGCTTTGGGCCCGCACCATCCCGATGGTTTCCGCAACGTACGCCGCCGCGCAGTATACCGGCACAATAATGCTGACCAGCCCGTCTACTCTGTCTTTCAAGCTTTCCCCCTAATCCCTGTCAGCATCCGTCTTCGTCTCTTCCCTGACCAGATAGATCGGACGCCTCTTCACTTCCATATAGGTCTTTGATAAGTATTGCCCGAGTATGCCAAGACAAAACAGCTGTACGCCGCTGACCATCATGATAATGCACACAAGAGAAGGCCAGCCCGACGTCGGATCGCCGAACAGAAGTTTTCTGATAATTGTCACAATAATAATGCCAAAGGCAACAAGACAAAAAAGCACGCCCATCACGGAAGCTATGGTAAGCGGCGCTGTGGAAAACGCGATAATCCCCTCAAGGGAATAGAGAAACAGCTTCCAGAAGGACCATTTTGTCTCGCCCTTCCTGCGCTCCACATTCTCGTACTCCAGCCACTTTGTCTCATAGCCGACCCAGCCGAAAATCCCTTTGGTAAATCGGTTGTATTCCGACATGGACAGAATCGCATCCACCACCTGTCTTGTCATCAGCCGGTAATCCCTGGCGCCGTCCACGATTTCCGTTCTGGAGATTTTGTTCATCAGGCGGTAAAACATTCTGGCAAAAAAGGAGCGGATCAACGGCTCCCCCTTTCTTGTCACGCGTCTGGTCGCCACCGAATCGTAACCCTGTTCAATAAATTCATACATCTTTGGCAGAAGTGAAGGCGGATCCTGCAAATCCGCATCCATCAACACCGCCAGATCTCCCCTGCATTTTTGCAGACCGGCATAGATCGCCGCTTCTTTACCGAAATTGCGGGAAAAGGAAACAAGCCGCACTCTGCCGTCCTCCTCATGAAGCTTTTTCACCTCTGCGGCCGTCCCGTCCTTCGATCCGTCATCCACATACAAAAGTTCAAATTCTATCTGCTTTTCCCGAAAAAATTCTGCATTTTTACAAAATTCATCATAAAAATCCCTGACATTTTCTTCCTCGTTATAGCAGGGCACAATGACGCTCAGCAATTTCATGGCCGCCTCCATATCACACATAGATGGATTTATTGTACCACATTTACATAAAAAAAGGAAGAGACGCGTCTCTTCCTCTTCCACTCTATATCAGGTCGTTTTTTAACCGTATGTAATCCGCGACAACCGCAATGTATTCGCTGTTTGTCGGTCTGGTATAATTCTGATCGTTACTGTAACCAAACAGTTCTTCAAAAAGCTCGCTGTTGCCCCTGTCCCATGATACCTCAATTGCATTGCGGATCGCCCGCTCAATCTTAGTATCCGTAGTCTGATACAATTTCGCCAGATCAGGATAAAGAAGCTTCGTCACGCTCCCCACCAGCTCCATATCCTCCACGCACATCTGCACCGCGCTGCGCAGGAACTGATACCCTCTCAGATGAGCCGGTATCCCCAGCTCAAGCATAAAATCGGAGATCGTTTTCTCAAGCTCTCTTCTGTCAATCATATTCTGTTGTGCCATTCCCCTTCTACTCCTTTGCATAAAATGAAATCGTGTCGTTACGACAAATGTAGTTTATCGTCTCTTTCGACATAATATCAAATATGCGTCGCACTGTAAACGGTAAGTTATCGCACAAAGAATAGCAGGCGTTATAATCTGGCTTCCTGCACGTTTTCCTTAAACCAGTCGTAGGCTAACTGTACGCCCTCTTCCAGCTCCACCTTATGGGTCCAGCCAAGGCCGTGCAGTTTTGTCACATCCGTAAGCTTCCTGGGCGTGCCGTCAGGCATGGTCTGATCCCAGACAATCTGTCCCGTATATCCCACCGTCTTTTTCACCGTCTCCGCCAGCTCCTTTATCGTAACTTCCCTGCCGGTGCCGATATTGACGTGCTGCTCCCCACTGTAATTTTCCAGAAGGAACACGCAGGCGTCCGCCATATCGTCCACATATAAAAACTCCCGCAACGGCGTGCCTGTTCCCCACAGTATAACCGCAGGCGCGCCGTTTGCCTTCGCCTCGTGGAATTTTCGGATCATGGCAGGCATTACATGAGACCCCTCCAGATCATAATTGTCATGCGGCCCGTATAAATTCGTCGGCATACAGCTGATAAAATCGTCCCCGTACTGCCGCTTATAAAACTTACACATTTCAAGCCCCGCAATTTTCGCAATGGCATAGGCCTCGTTTGTCTCCTCTAACGGCCCCGTAAGAAGCGCGTCCTCCGGAATCGGCTGGGGCGCCATCCGGGGATAAATGCAGGTGCTTCCCAAAAACAGAAGTTTTTTCACCTGATACTCATGACAGCAGTGAATCACATTACACTGAATCTGCATATTCTCGTAAGCAAACTCCGCGGGCGTCGTATTGTTCGCATTGATGCCGCCCACCTTGGCCGCCGCAAGAACCACCGCATCCGGCCGCTCCTCTTCAAAGAAATCCCGCACCTGCTGCTGGTTTGTCAGATCAAGCTCTCTGTGTGTCCTGCCGATGATATTTGTATATCCCTTCGCCTGCAGGGAACGCACGATCGCGCTGCCCACCAGACCTCTGTGACCCGCCACGTAAATTTTGTCTGTTTTATTCATACCGCCATCCTCCATTATATTATCGTTTTTAACTGCATGATCCGCTAAACTTAAGCTCTTAAACCTTTAACAGTCTATCACAGGACAGGCCGTTTTACAAGAGAACCGGCCCCGCAAATCCATGTCCCATCCTCACCTACAGGCCGCCCAAAAACCTACAGACGCCCTCATCTGTCGGCTCTGCGAAACCCGTCTTTCATTTCCTCGCCCAAAAACGCAATCCGGGCTTCCACAGGCGAAGAGGGAAACGCCTCATAGCCCGTCCGGTCACCTTCTGTGGGGCAGTAAAAGGTAACGCCGTTTATCTCGTAGGCATACGTCTCATAATTTTCATAATCCTTCTGTACAAGCCAATAACCGTTTTCATAGGAGTCCGCAATCTCCCGGCCCAGCGCAAAGCCCTTGTAAAAAAGCACTAGAACCACCGCCGCCGAAGCCGCCCTGCCTGCCATAAACCGCCAGCCGGCGCTGCTTCTCCATCCGCCGCGCCGCCCTCCAGCATCACCCTGCGCCCCGCCGCGCCCTTTTGCCGCCTGCAAACCGCCGGCGGAATACAGCGTAGCCTCCAGAATACCGCCGAATACCACCGCCGGGCTCAGATACACCCAGACACAGCCATAACGCATTAACGGCGAAGTACACAGCCAGAATACAAAGGATGCCGCCACCGTGCCCTGTACGAGCAGAAGCGTCCACCGCCTTTCCCACCAGCCGAAAACCATGCCGGCGCCATAAACCAACAGCGCCGCAACCGATACCGCCGCCAGAACCACAAAAAGCTTATCGCTGCCGGCCAGCGTCTGAAACCAGCCAGACAGCCACCGGCTCATGGGAAGGTCATACTGCAGCACATCCGTGTAACCTCTGCCCCACACCTGTATCTCCCTTGCGTCATAATCCGCCATGCCTTTTGGAATTTTCCAGGCCACATCAAACAGGTCGATCTGTGTAAAAGGATAAACCAGCCATCCTGATATAAGGACATTTCGAATAAAAAAGGGAAGCGCCGTGACCACGCCAAGCCCCAGATAAACGCCGGTTTCTTTCCATTTTCTGCCCCCCACAAGGCAGACGGCCGGATAAACGGTAAGCAGAAGAATAAACGCCGCAGACAGCTTCACCGTCATTAAAAACACACCCAGCACACACAAAAGCCCATAGGGAAGAATCGTCCGTTCTTTTGCCTCACAAAGATCCAGAAACCGTATCACAATATAGAATGCCAAAAGCACCATGAAATAATCTGAAGCCGGGGAAATCATCTCGTCATAAATATTGACCAGATAGTAGGCGCACATCACCCTTGCAAAAACACTGGCCCGAAGCCGTCCCCTCCCCAGGGACCTGCCCATTTCCAGACAGACCGCCGCCAGAAGAAAAGCCAGAAGCCCGGCGCAGCAGTGAAGGGAGGTTTGGCCCAGAAAAGCCATGCTGTAAAGGGCTGACAGGGCGAAAGCCGCGCTGTTGTAAGCCAGCCTGCCATGCAGGTTTCCAAGCCCTTTTACCAATCCGTACTCTTCAATCCAACGGATGCTCTGGGCATGATAAAGCCCCGTGTCATAATGAATCATCCCCCGGGAAGTCCCGTATGCAAAAAACAGAAAAAGGCCAAGTATCAGAACCCCTCTGAAACACAGCCGTCCTTTATTTCCGTTACGCCACTTTATAACGCAGTGCGACAGCATCTGTGCAAAATCCGCCCTCACCCGCCAGAAAACGCCAGCGCAGAAGGCCAGAAGCAGGAAATTGGCTAAAAGCCCCACCCCCGCAAACAGGCTGAAAAACTGCGCGTATACCGTGACGCAGACAAGCCCGCACATGAAAAAAGCGTCTTTATATTTCACCCGATAGGCAAAGTGCCGCGTCAAAAAACGCAGCACGCCATATCCTACAATATACGTAGTTATTATTATATAAATCCAGTTTAAAATTACTGACGCCATACTGTCACTTATCGCTTTCGCAAAATATCAGACGTTTTCGCATTACGCCTTTTCCCTGTTCTTATACTCTTCACAGCTCATTTTGGCAATCTGCCTCATATCCGCATCCATCATCATGGCTACCAGCTTTTTAAAATCTACCTTCCGTTTCCAGCCAAGCTCCTTCTCCGCCTTTGCGCAGTTGCCCCACAAAAACTCCACCTCGGCCGGGCGGTAAAACTCCGGATTAACGTCTACCAACAGGCGGCCGTTTTCCGCATCGTAGCCTTTTTCGTTCACGCCGCTCCCCTCCCAGCGAATTTTAACGCCAAGCTCCGCAAAAGCAGCCTCCACAAACTCCCTGACCGTATGCGTTTCATTGGTGGCAAGGACAAAGTCGTCGGGCTTGTCCTGTTGCAGCATCAGCCACATGCCTTCCACATAGTCGCCCGCAAACCCCCAGTCCCTCTTCGCATTCATATTGCCCAGAGACAGCTTTTTCTGATTGCCTGCCACAATGTTGGCGATGGCAAGGGTGATTTTTCTTGTCACAAAGTTCTCGCCTCTTCTGGGAGACTCATGGTTAAACAAAATGCCGTTGCAGGCAAACATATTGTAAGATTCCCTGTAATTTACCGTAATCCAGTAGGAATATAATTTCGCCACGCCGTAAGGACTCTTCGGATAGAAGGGCGTCTTCTCGCTCTGGGGCGCCGTCTCCGGAATGCCTCCAAAAAGCTCCGATGTGGAAGCCTGATAATATCTGCATGTCCCGCCGTTTACGCGAATCGCCTCAAGAAGCTTCAAGGTGCTCACGCCCGTAGCCTCCGCCGTGTATTCGGGCACTTCAAAGGAAACGCCCACATGAGACTGAGCCGCCAGATTATACACCTCCGTAGGCCTGATCTCCGCAATCAGCCGCATCAGGTTACTGGAATCCGTGGTATCCGCATAATGGAGAAAAAATTTGACTTTATGATAATCGGACGCAATCAGATGATCAATTCTCGCCGTATTTGTAATACTGTGCCTGCGGATCAGGCCGTGCACCTCATACCCCTTGTCCAGTAAAAACTCCGCAAGATAAGAGCCGTCCTGCCCTGTAATGCCTGTGATAAGAGCTGTCTTCTGCATATTCATTTTCCTTTCCGACTGTTTTCTTTCATCAATATGGTATAGTTTCTCATAAAAAGCGCCGCCTGTAAAGAAAAACCATCCCCGCGTTTTCAGCCTTCCCCCTTCAAGTATGCCGCAATCGCGTCATGCCAATCCGCAAATTTAAAATCTGTCGTCATGCGGAACATATAATTATCGAGAATCGAATACGCGGGCCGCTTCACTGCCGCGCCGTACTCCTCGGAAGTGATTGCCTCCACCGCCGTCTTTTTTCCTGCCAGCCTGAAAATTTCTTCCGTAAACTGCGCCCAGCTGCAATCCCCTTCACAGGTGGCATGAAACAGTCCGTAATTTTCCGTAGGAAGCAGATACGCCACCGCACTGGCAAGCTGCGCCGCGCTGGTAGGAGACCCTACCTGATCCCGCACAACCCGCACCTTATCGTTTGTTTCACTTAACCGAAGCATGGTTTTTACAAAATTCTTTCCGTCCCCATAAAGCCACGCCGTGCGCAAAATGAAATGTCTGTCGCTAAACTCTTTTACAAACATTTCACCGGCCAGCTTCGTTCTTCCGTAAGCTCCCTGCGGGCCCGTCGGATCAGTTTCCCTGTAGGGTCTTGTGCCGTTACCGTCAAACACATAATCCGTGGAAATATGCATCAGCTTCGCACCCGTCTCGTTCGCCGCAATACTTAAATTCCGCGCCCCCACAGCGTTAATTCTAAAAGCCAGATCCTCTTCCTTCTCGCAGGCCTCCACCGCCGTGTACGCCGCACAGTTAATAATCGCATAGGGCTTAATATCCCGCACAAATTTCATCACGTCGTCCACCTTCGTGATGTCCAGCTCCCCCACATCCGTGTTCACCAGCTCGTACTCTGCGCTGTCTGCGTATTCCAGATTAACGGCCCGCCCCAGCTGTCCGTTACAGCCCGTCACAATTATTTTTTTCATCCCATATCGTCCTTTCAATAGATGGTGTTGCTATTATGTCATTATATTCCACTATCGAAATAATCGCAATCGCTTATTTCCTCCTGCATAAGTTTTGGTAAACTGCCAATATTATAGTTTATACCAATTATTTCAAAACTTTCATAACCCTGTATGATAATGGAGGAATCTATGGCACAGCGTATCCCGAAACATATCGGCATCATCCCGGACGGCAACAGACGCCAGCCTGCGCAAAACGGACAGACTGCCGTAAATTTTCTTGTGAATTATGGGTGGGAATGGGATATGAGAAATAACTGGGCCTCCCGGGATATCCCCAGAATCGACCTCGTCATACGCTGGGGCGGCATGCGCCGGCTGTCCGGCTTCCTGCCGCTCCAGACTGTGTATGCAGATTTTTATATTGTAGACGACCTGTGGCCGGATTTTCAGGAAAAGCAATTTCAGAATGCGCTGCAATGGTATCAAAAGCAGGACGTCACTTTAGGGGGCTGATTTTTTCGGATGACAGACGCCGCTCATGGCGCAGCCTGCGCACCCGCAGCCGCAGGATGATTTTCCTTTTCTCTTATTTCTCACCATACTGGCTATTGAGACTGCCACCGCAAAAATCAATATTGCACTGACGACAATTGTCGCCATATTTTCCATAATCCATGCCAGCATGGAAATTCCTCCTGTCCTGTTACCGCTCACCCGCCGCATTCCTTCGTCCCTTAGACCGCCGGTTATCTCTACTGCTTCTCCCAGTACTCATATCGTTCCAGCACATCGTCAATGGCGTCCTCGCCATACTTCCAATAAGCATTATACTCCTTTAGCAGCTCCTTTTTTTCTTCCCCGGGAACAGTTCCCGATTCCAGATGATATAATTCCGTCAGGTACTCCATCTGCTGCCTTGTCTCCCGCTTCCACTGTCCAAAGCTGATCCCTGTCATAACCGCAAAAAAACACACGCCGACTGTCACGGCAAAAACCATGCGCTGCTCGAACCTCCACCCCCTGTACAAATGATCAACATACGCCTCATTGGCTTCTGCGTAAGACAGATACAGCTTTATATATCTGACCAGATCAAGCTGCACGTCCAGATCAATTTCCCGGCCGGCCATTTTGCTGACCCGCTTGTGAAGCTGTTTTTGAAAGCTTCTCCCCTCTTTTCGAAAAAAACGGTCCGTGCAGAAAGCCGGAAGCCGAAGCCGGGGGATCTTTTTCAGTCGAAAAGCGCGGCAGCCCGTCTCCCACTGACCGTCTTCCAATTTATTCTCCTGTGTATGGAACGAAGCAAGAAAAGCTTCCAGATACAAAACGGTTTTCCGCCGCCACCCGCCGAGGCTGCATATTGTCTGTACCAGCTCTTTCCGAAAACCCGTGCCGGAAAATAAATGCGTAAACCCATTTTGATTGAGAAAATATTCCCAGGTTCCCAATCGATTCCGCAAATAGGGATTCTTCGCAAGCAGCAAAAACTGCCGGATAAAATGCTCTCTTTCACCGTAAGTGTCCACACCGCTGAAATCAAAATCGTGTCCTTCCGTCTCCGGCGTCGATGCTTCCGCGCCTTCCCGCCGGATATCCGCATCCCGTTTCGCATCTTCCCGCTGAAAATCCGTATCCGTTCGCTGCATATGCCCGGGCGTTTCCGTTGGCTGTTTCACAGCCTCCGCCGTCTGCTTCGGATTTTCCTTAAACTGCCGTTGCTGCTCTTCCGCTTGTTCCAGCTCTTCCGCCTGCTCCCCGGGCGGCAGATAGGTTATGGCGCTCCCGGCCTTCCTGCTCTTTGCAAGCTTAATCGCCAGTTTATACGCATTTTGCAGCGCCTTAAACTCTTCCGGATGCTCCTCCGGGTGATACAGCTTTGCCTGTTTCGCGTAAGCGGATTTAATTTTCGCAATATCTTCTGTCGGCGAAATGCCGAGCAATTCCCATATATTCATACGTTCTCTTCCCCGTCGCCGCAGTCGTCCTCAAAAAAGGCTTCGTCAAAACCGTCAAAATCAAATTTATTCCGCTCTACCGCTTCCAGATATACGGCAAGCTGTACGCAGACTTCCCGCCTTGCCCTCGCATTGCTCTCCCGGGAAAGAATCTGTCTGAACCGTGAAATCTGCACTGCCAGATATTCCCGCACCGATGGCGTGCACTCCTGATACAGACGGTTTGCCCGCTCCAGCAGATAGCGGACATTTTCATCTTCCACCGAGCTTAAGGTCATTTTCCGAAGTTCCTCAAGCCGTGCCTCCAGTTCTTTCTGGCCCAGCCCCATTTTCTTGTTCATAATCACCTTATGCAAAGACTGGTCGCCACTGACAATCTGGATATCCAGTATACCGTTGATATCGTACATAAAGGTAACTCTTGCTCCGACTTTTCCCTTCGGCTCCAGAGGCAGTCCCGTCACGCACATGGTGCCAAGCAGCAGATTTTCTCTGGCAATCATATTATCCCCCTGATAAATGCGAAAGGACAACTCCTGCTGGTAGTCTTCCACCGTCACATACTCTCTGGTGCGGCTGCATGGCAGGGTGTCGTTCCTTTCAATAATCGGGGAAAAACTGCCGTCATAAATCTCCGTCCCGAGAGAAAAGGGACAGATATCCGCCAGAATCATATCCTTCACATCCCCGGTACGTTCCTTAATGGCCGCCGCAATTCCCACACCCGCCGCAATACTCTCGTCCGGGCTATCATCCAATACCACCGGCATATCCAGAAGGGTTTTCAGGTACCGCCCCACCACCGGCATTTTGGAAGAACCGCCCACCAAAATCAGCTTGTCGATTTCCTCCGTGCTCATGCCGCTGTCATTAATCACCCGCCGGATTGGCAGGGACATGCGCTTAAACAGTTCCTTCCCGATATGAATCAAATGCTGGTTCGTCATCCGCATGGTATATTCCTTCTCCTGCAGATACACTTTTCTTTCGACCTCATCCCGTTCGGAAAGCTCCCACTTGAGCGCTTCCGCCTCCTTTAAGACAATGCCCTGCTCTTCCCCTGTAAATTTCTTCCTGTCCACCTGATTTTCCCGGTAAAATTCCTCCGCAATGAGCTCGTTAAAATCCTTACCTCCCAGATAATTGTCACCCGATACCGCCTGAATCTCCACCATATTGTCAAAGGCGTCCACAAGGGATACGTCCAGCGTGCCGCCGCCGAAGTCAAAAATAATGAAGGTCTCCGCATCCTCCACGCCCATATGGTGCTTTAATGCCACCGCCGAGGGCTCGTTGATGAGGCGCTCCACCTTAAGCCCCGCCAGCTTTCCCGCATTTTTGGTGGCGCACCGTTTATCATCGTTAAAGTAAGCGGGAACGCTGATCACAGCCTCCGTCACCGGCTCTCCCAGATAAGCTTCCGCATCCTCCCTGAGCCTGCGCAGCACAAAGGAAGAAAGATCTTCCGCCGTATAATATTTCCCGTTGGCGGAGTACCTGTAATCGGTTCCCATATTCCGCTTGAACTCGGCAAAGGAAACCGCAGGAGCCGTAATCAGACGCTCCTTCGCCACCCTGCCCACAAAAATTTCCCCGTCCTCCCCGATACTCACCACTGAAGGCGTTAAGTACTCCCCAAATGTATTGGGGATAAGTTCAACTTTCCCATTCCTCCAAACGCCTGCAAGGCTGTTTGTAGTTCCCAGATCAATTCCGATGACTGCCATTTATTCCGCACTCCTTTCCGTAGTGTCTGCCAGATCCTCCCCTACACGAAAACCGTACCGCGCCGCTTCCTTCTCCAATTTCCGTAAAAACTCCCTTTCTCCCTCCGCCACCTCCGTACCGGCACACATCTGCCGAAGCTGCCCGGCGTTCTCACCGGAATCGGCAAACGCAAAGATTTCCTGCCTGTTTTCTGACGCATTTGTCATTTCTATTGCTGACAAGACACCGTTTTCAGAAAAAACAAGCCGCACCTGGTCCCCGTCTCCAAAGGCAAGGCCAAACGCTTCTCCCTGCACGGCATAGGCATACTGATCCTCCCTGTCCGCCTCCGAATATTCATAACGGTAGAAGAAAGTCTGCGGCTCCTCACCCTGCGCATCATACTCCACCGCTTCCCGCAAACGTCCCTCATCATCATAAAGACACGCGCTGTAATAGTCGAGCTTGCCTTCCGCATAATCCATCTGCCACAGAAGCCGATCCTCACTATATCTGGCCAGATAAAAAGAATTATTCAGAAGAAATTTGGCTTTGTGGTTGTAATTTATCTGTAAAACCAGATGTTTCTCCGCTTTATCCGAGCATTCGTACAGATTAAACTGCTCTGCATCGGCCTTTTCCTCCCGTAAGTACCAGTCTCTTGTACTGCTATGGGAATACCCTGCTTTATAGTTCTGCACGCGGTTCAACAGCCGGTCTCCCTGCCTTTGCCATTGCAGCTTCCAGACCTCAGTGGGATTTTCCACCAGCAGAGAATTGAATCTAAAAATACAAAGCGGGTTATCCTCCCCGTCCGTCAGGTATTCCGTGTGGTTGGCGCAATATTGGGAAATACCGCCGTCCACCTGATCATTCAGATAAGAATAATTGACGCCCGCATATCCGATCTTCTTTTCAAGAGTCTGATCTGCTCCCCCATAAACATAAGAAGCGTACAGATAACGGTAGTAGTTTCTCTCAATCAGGGCATCGTCCTGATAAACCTCCTCATGCGCCACCTGACCGCTATCGTCGTATTCATAAATATGACGGTATGTCCAGGTGCCTTCCGTCTCATCCGCGATCTGTTCCGCCAGCACATTTCCCGCCATATCATATTCCAGAGTACGCAGATATGTACGACTTCCCTGCGGATCGTACTCCGACTCCTGCATGAGCCGCTGATTCTGATAAAAACGGGACACATACCGGGACAGTGTCAGAGACTCCTCTCTGGCATAAGGACTGTCGTCCGCGATCTCAATCTTACCCGGCGACTCCCGCAGAACATGCAGTTCGGCAGGCAGTCCGTGAAACGCTGTGCTTTCCCGTTCATAATCGTTTCTCCCCTCGCCGCCGATCCAGCCCACAAAAGAAAGGAGGCCCACGATCGCTCCAATCAGCGCAAGCATTCCGACCGCAAATCCAAGCAGCGCAAGAATTGCCCCAAACGGTCCTCCTGTATTTTTATAAAACCGACCCATTCTTTCACCTTCTCCCGTCCGTTTCCCTCGTCTCTATTATAGCAAAATTATTTTACACGGCAAATATGACGCGAAAACCCGCTTACAGCTTTCCTGACTCCCTGATCCTAATAAAAAAAGGAGCCTGCCATATCATTGGCAAACTCCTATACTCCGCCGGAGAAACTATCCTAAACGGAAACGTCTACCGTGGACGTATCTGTTTCCACAGGCTTGCTTTCCATACCAGAGGATGAATAAAACACCGGCTTATCAGACAGAATATCGGAACCTTTCCTGGCTGCTCCCGATGCCCCCGTGGCATCCATAACAGTTCCGTCTCCTGTCACGGTATCTGCACCGTCGATTCCCGCACCAGAATTTTCTCCTTCTGTGCCTTCCGTCTTTGGGGCGGTTTCTTTCTTTCCCGTAACCTCTGCCTTGTTCTCCTGACGCTCGGCCGCCAGCTTTTCCTCCTGCGCCTTCCGCTCCTCGCGGCGTTTTTTGATGGCCTCTTCGCGCGCCAGTTTTTCTTTCTCTCTGTTTTCCTCCGCCTCTTTTTCCATGCCATCGTCGGCTGTTTTCTTGTACTCAAAGGCTCTGTCTTCATATTCATTGACATAACCCATCGCCCGCTCCATGGTGGCGAAGTCATCCTTTCGGCTCGCCTCCCTGAATACCCGCATGGGTTCCCTGGTCAGGTTCATATTGACCCGCGCGCCGATCAGTCCTTCCATGGTCTTTACATGCATACTGTCTCCTCCTTTCCGTCAAATCTTTGCATTTTGGTTTTCGGCAGAAAATAACGGCATATTAGCGCGATGTCTTATACAGACGAATTGCTGTCACATACGGTTGACCCGCAGGGCAGTAAAATGGAAATGCGAAAACTACTTTCTTTCCTCTCCAGAGTCAATGTGCCATCATATTTGTCTACGGCGTCCCTGACATTTTGCAGACCCGTTCCCATAAAGATGCCATCCGTCTTCCCGGCTCCGATTTTTCCGCCGTCCTTGCCCGCTTTCGCCACGTCTTCCTCCGATGCGCTGCTGTTTGTCACTTCAATCAGCAGACACCTTCTGACCATCCCCGCCTGTATTTTGATAAATCTTTCCTCCGTCCGCTTTACCCTCTCGCAGGCCGCCGCCGCATTGTCCAGTATATTTCCAAAAATAACGCCGAGATCAAACTCGTCGACGGTACAGGCCTTCGGAATGTTCACGGTACATTCCCATCGGATATCCGCCCGCACAGCCCTTTCCCTCTTATAGTAAAGCAGTGCGTCCACCACGTCGTTCCCCGTCATATCCTCCGTATGCGCCACGCCTCCCGCCTCCGCCATTCTTTGCAGATATCCTGCCATCTTATCCCACTCCCGATTGTCCAGAAGTCCCTGTAAACCGATGATATGATTTTTGATATCATGCCGCAGACTCTCCATTTTCTGATACTGCTCTCCAAGCATTCGATAAAACGCCACCTGCGAACGGTACTGTTCCTTTTTCCTCTGCTCCGTCTCGATCCGTTCCATACCAAACACGTAAAATCCTGCCGCGCACAGGCAAAACGCCGAGGAAACGCATATTCCCGCCTCACTGAGCAGGGGATTATAATACAGGTTGAGATGATCTCCTCCCCGCAGAAAAATACCATACCTGGCAAACCCATCCGCCAGATCCCACAAAAACACAATTCCGAAAAGAGGCACAGAAAGCATCCGATACCATCTTGGCATCCTGTTTGTAAAAAAGCCCTTCATACGTTTTGATAAAACGCTCAGTATGCCCGCAATACTTAAAAACCTGACGCACCAAAGCAGCGCTTCCAGAAGTCCTCTTTGCATTGTCCATATATCTCTCCCTATCAAATGAACAGCAAACAGATAAACCATTATCAGAAGGGATTCGGTAAAATTGGAAAAAAGCAGCGTGGCTGCAAGCAAAACTGCGGCCGCCAGTATTTTTGCTTCCCTCTCTCCGCGATAAAGCCAGACGATCAGAAAGACAAGCGTAATCTGTATTAAGATCGTCGGCAGTAGGGCCAGCAAAAAAATATCGTCAATCCAAAAGAGAGCGGCAGTGCCCATCGGATATATGACCGCCATGCAAAAGAGCGTTCCTCTTTTCCGTTCTTCGACACAGGAAAAATGGCACATGCAAAAGCGGTGGAGCAACAATGCAAAGGCTGCCCCATACAGTATACTTTCCGCCGTCTCAATCCCGAAAAGCGCCTTTTGATTCATGACTCCACCACCCCTCCGTTGTCTCTCATGTAGTTGAGAACCGCCTGACAGAAATCCTCATATCTGCGTCTGGCAATCGAAATTTTCTCACCGCCTGCAAGGGACACCTCCTGCCTGTTATACACATCCACATATTTCAGGTTTACCAGATAGCTCTTATGACACCGAAAAAAATTTCTGCCCCGCAAAGCCTCCTCCAAAACATTTATCTTCTCATACCACGACACAATCCCGTCTTTTCCGTGAGCCTCAATAATCCTCCCCCTGATTTCAAAATAGAGAATTTCGTCGAGAAAAAGTTTTGCCGTCTGCCGCCCCTGACTGATCATCATATAATCCCCCGACCGACGCTCCAGTCTGGCAAGGCATCTGGAAAAAGTCTGTCGCAGCTCGTCCTCCTTCACCGGCTTCACCAGATAAGCAAACGCTTCCACGCCAAAGGCGTCGAATACATACTGTCTGCTGGAGGAAACGAATACCAGAATTTTTTCAGGATAATTCCTGCGAAGCATCCGGGCCGTCTGCATACCGTCCATTTCGTCCATCATGATATCCAGAAAAATCATCTCATATGCCGCCGCTTCCTTTAACAGTGCTTTCCCGCTGTTGTACTGTCTGACCACACAGGGCACGCACATCTTTTTCAACAGGCTCTCTATTTTTCTGCTAAAATCGAGGCATTCTCTTACTTCGTCGTCGCAGACCGCGATCATAAGCATCTCCATACCCGCTTTCCATTTATGTTTTATCACGATTCCGTTTTGTTTGCCTATTCGGTGTATCCGTACTGCTCTTTTTGTTCTATTATTTTCTATTATAGAATAAATATCGGCTGGAGGAAGAAAGATCTTTGACTGATACCGCAAACGGCAGATTTGACGTCATGAACGGATGGAAAAAGAAAGAAAAAGCCCCTCAGAAATAAAAAAAGTGGCTCAACTCCAGTATTTACAAAGGATTGAACCACTTTACAAAGAGAGGCGCAGACCAGATTTGAACTGGTGAATCAGGGTGTTGCAGACCCATGCCTTACCACTTGGCTACTGCGCCGTATATCATTACTGCCGGTCTTTCGACCAATGACTCCAACGGGAATCGAACCCGTGTTACCGCCGTGAAAGGGCGATGTCTTAACCGCTTGACCATGGAGCCTGACGAAAGGCTTCATGTAGCCTTAACGAATGATATAATATCATATCCCGCATCATTTGGCAAGGGGAAAATAAGAAATAACGCACATTTAAAATTGAAAATCAACGCGCAGCCTGCCATATTTCCGCCCGCTGCGCGTTGCCATATAATTAAATTGTATAAACATGCACCAGACAATCAACCCTTCCGCAGCAAAACCGCCACCGCGCGCATATCTTCCGGAATATGACAGACCAGTCTGTCCTCCGCCACGACGACGTCCGCATCCGCATCCGAATAAACGTTTTCGATCCTATACCTGCCCTCTCCCGGCAGGGGAACCTCCAACGCCCCCTCATGTTCCCCGTTAAAGCTGTGGAACACCGCCAGAACACCGTCCTTCTCCTCCTGCTCCACATTTCCCTCCGTTCGAACAAGGCACTGCCAGCCCACAGGATGACGGTAATTTAAAACCTTTGGCCCATACAGTCTGCTAAAGCCATCCTTAATGATGGGAGCCGCCTTCTTATAAAATGCAATTCCTCTGTCAATCACCTCCCACTGAGCGTCCGCAAGCTTTGTCACGTCTCCCGACAGGCACATTCTCCCGAGGAAAGTCGCCGCCATGGAATAGGCGATTCTCTTCAGGGAATCGTCCTCACGGATCACCGCCCAAATCTGACTTTGTCTGGGCAGAATCACGCGGTGCAAAGAAGCGGCAATAATGGGGATTTCCTCGCACTCATGCGCATCCGAGAAGGAAGCCATGCTGCACTCGCTCATCATAAGCGGTTCCAGCTTGTGGCCGCCGGAAGAACAGTTTTCCAGAATAAATCCAGGAATCCGTTCCTTCACCCTGCGCACAAAGTCAAGCGACGCTTCCATATTCTGCCGCAGTCCTTCGCCAAGAGATTCGGCCCCGTCGCAGCCTACGCCAATGGTGTCGTTGTAATCCATTTTCATATAGGAAAAACCGTAGGTTTCCAGCGTACCGATCACCCGCTCTTCCAGATAGTTCTGCACCCAATCCTGCCTCATATCCCAGAACCTGCGCATGGTAGTGGTCAGCGGCGCGCCATTTCTCTTAAGCAGATGCTCCGTCTTCTGATAGCTCTCCGCCTTCTCTCCCACGTTGTCAATCTCGAACCAGATACCGGCCTTCATGCCATGAGCCTTGATCGCGTCTACCGTCCTGTCAAGCCCCTCCGGGAAAAGTTCTTTTGACACCTGATAATCTCCCATCGCCACATCCCACGGGATACCCTGCTGCCTGTACCAGCCGCAGTCTATCACAAAATAGGAAAAGCCCCTGTCCTTGATGACATCCAGAATCCCGCAGATATTTTCATGGGAAGGATCACCCCAGGTCGTGCAGTACTCATTAAAAATTACAGGAAGCGCCTGTTCTGACTCCGGCCCCTGATCCGCCGCCTCGTTTAAAGCCGCCGTCATTCTCTGGGAAATCCTGTCGATACCGCCGCCCCTGCATACGGAGAGGATGGCCGTCGGCGTCCTGAAAGTTTCCCCCGGATCAATCTCCTTCATCCAGTGTCCGAAATCATAATCCGCCAGACCGCCGGAGAGATTGACGTCGTCCCCTCTCCTGTACACTTCCATCTGCCAGCTGGCATTGTGACAAATCTGCGCGCCCCAGAAAATATCCGACTTCGCATCCTCCATCACCGCGTAAGGAAAGTACCCGTTTACCGGCATGGAGCCCACCTGCCCAAAGCGTTCACAGCGCACCGCGTGGCCGGCCCAGGAGGGCTCCAGCTGCAAATCCTCAATCATCTGAGACTCCGCTCGCCCTTCCATACTCCACACGCTCCGTATGCGGTGCAGCTTTAATTGCCCGCTCTCATCCGCTCTCACGAAAGGCGATATGCCCCCCAGCGAAAAACTGGACAGCAGTTCCAGCCCCGCTTTTTCCTTTGACCCATTTTTAAATTCTGTGTAAGAAAGCAGACTTTTCTTACCCTCTTTCCACCGCAGAAAATGCCGGCACTGATACCCTCTGGCGTCTGACAGGGCAGTGCAGATCACGGTCTCTCCGTTTTCCTGCTCCTTTTCCTGTCCCGCAAAAACAAGCCCCGCCACGGAAGCGCTCTGCCGCATCGTCCTGCCTCCGGCATAGCCCCCTGCGTAAGTATCTCCCACCAGCTTCACCTGCACCAGTGAATCCGGATAGGGCTTCTCTCTGTAAGCCGCCTGATACTCCATATCGGCGGGAAGCAGAACAAGCTCCATGCTTCCCGTCTCCTCATCCTGCACATAACAGGCCCGCATATCCCCCAATATAAATTCGCTGTATACCTTCTTCATTTTACCCTCCAAATCTAAATCAAACGGCGTAGAGAGAATGCCGCTTTTGAGCATTCACGCTAACCTTTCACCGCCCCCACCGTCATACCTTTAATGAAATATTTCTGCAAACTCAAAAACAGAATGGAAATGGGCAGCACCGACACCACGATGGCCGCCATCGCCGTTGTGTAATCGCTTGCCTGCGCAGAAAACAGGGACTGTATCGCCACCGTCAGCGTCTTTAAACCCTTTTTGCTCACATACAGACTGGCCAGCAGATAATCATTCCAGATCTGGAACGCCTGCATGATAATCAGCGTGGCAAAAGCCGGTTTTAGCAGCGGAAATACGATCACAAAATAAGTTCTCACCACAGAGCAGCCGTCTATGCGGGCTGCTTCCTCCAGCTCCAGCGGAACCGTGGACATAAAACTATTCATCAGAAATACGCCAAAGGAAATACCTGTCGCAACATACATAAATATAATACCATATCTTGTGTTTGTCAGGTGCATTTTGTAACCGATCGTATAAATCGGCAAAAACAGCGCCTGAAAGGGAATCAGTATTCCAATTACAAAATAGACGAAGGAAAACTTAAAAAACTTCCCCTTACCTCTGGAAATCGCCCAGGCCGTAACGCCGCACAAAAACGCCAGTATCAATACGCTGATCGCCGTATAAATAAAAGTGTTTGTAAAAGTAGTGGTCAGATTCAGCTTCTTTAACGCCGCTTCATAGTTCACCCACTGCAGGGAATCCGGCAGCTTCAACGGACTCGTCAGGTACAGTTCCTTCTTTGTCTTAAAGGAATAATTCAATATCACAAACAGGGGGAAGAGAAAAAGCACGGCTACAACCGTCATTACCATCTGTACCGCAAAAGTGCCCGCCGTATAAGGCTTGCTCATCGTATCCTCGGCCTGTCTGCCACGTCTGAATTTTGCCATTATGACTGCACCTCCTTGCTCTTTAATCCCTTAACCTGAATCATAGCTACCATCAGAAGAATCACGACCAGCGTCACCGACATGGCGGAACCGTAACCGTACTGTCTGCCGCTGATGGCCGTTGCATAAATCATCTGTATGACAGAAGTGGACGCTCTGCCCGGGCCGCCGCCTGTGGAAGATACAAGCAGATCGTACACCTTAAGGGAACCTGTCGTAATTCCCACCACGCATATGGTAATAGCCGGCGCAAGCATGGGGATGGTCACGTTAAAGAACCGCTGTACGGCGTTTGCTCCATCCACCTTTGCCGCCTCGTAAAGGTCGGACGGCACGGACTGAAGACCCGCCAGATAAATCAGCATCCAGTAACCGATCCACTGCCAGTTATTTGCAATAACCAGACCGCTCAAAACTGTTTTTCCATCGCCAAACAGTAAGAAATTAATATTTGTTCCAAAAATTTCATTCAGCTCCGGCAAAACGTTGGAATACAATTTCAGCCAGACGAAACCGACAATAACCGCGCTGACCAGACAGGGAATAAACAGAATGGTTCTGTATATCTTCTGCCCCTTAATGCCACTGTCCAAAGCTACCGCAAACAACAGGGCAAATACGTTCTGTACAATGGTATTGGCAATCGTAAACTTAATGGTAAACCCCCATGCCTGCCTGAAATTGGCGTCCTTCCAGAGATTGATATAATTGGAAATGCCCACAAACTCCTTATCGGCCGTCATACCGTCCCAGCTGGTAAAGGAATACCGCAGCGCCAGCAGCAGCGGCAGAATAACTCCTATGGTAAAGATCACCATGCCGGGTACGATCAGGAAGAAATACTGGCGGTTCATTTTATCCTGCATCGTTTTCTTTTTATTCATTCTAATCCTCTCCATCTACTCTCCACTTATGGAAAAGAGGGGAGAAGAATACTCTCCTCCCCTCCATGACTCACCGCTTTACTGCGCGCTGCTGGAAGCAACTCTCGCATCGGAAGCTTCAAGGCATTCCTCAAAACTGATATCGCCCTGCAAGTATGCCGCGATATCCGCCGCGTTCTCCTCCTGGAAGCCGCCCCATACAAGCTGATTGTTGCCGAGTGTCACGTCAACGATCATTCCCTTCGCCGCATACTCGTCGATATCCGCCTGGCTGGGATTCGGGAACGTAGGCGCTACATCCTTTAACATGGACGCCGTCTTGGTAAAGTCAAGGATCTCCACTGCCAGCTCCTTATCTCCCGAAAGTACATCCAGTACACAGTTTACCGCATCCTGATGCTCGGTCTCCGCGCTTGTCATAATAGCAATATTGGGCTCGAAAATCAGCTTGGAATCTCCCGTCTGGTTCGGGAACGGGAAAATACCGAAGTCAAAATTTTCGTCGATGTCAAGGAAGTTCTGGATGGACCAGGAACCGGACACCTTCATCGCCGCCTCTCCCAGCACCATTCTCGCATCGCAGTCGGTCTGCTCTGTGGAGAAGGTCTCCGGATAAGTATTGTCAAAGATCAGTTTATTGTAAGAATAAGCCGTCTGCGCCGCCTTGTCCTCAGCAAAGCTCACCTTACCGTTCCTGAACTGGTCTCCCCAGTCAGGCGTATTGTTAAACACATCGTTCATCATAAACTGCATGGTCACGTTACCAATCGACCAGGTATCTACCATGTGGCTTGCAAAAGGAACAATGCCCTTGGCGTTACAGTCGTCAACGATTGCCTGCAGCTCCTCCTGCGTGGTGGGCACTTCCCAGCCATTCTCCGCAAACATGGTCTTGTTGTAATATACGCCCTGATACAAAGCGTTATATACCAGACCATAGGTCTTGCCGTCGATGGTCACGTTTTCTCTCGCCGCATCCAGACCTCTGTCAAGATAGGTCGCGTCAATTTCACCCAGAAGCCCCTGAGAAGCATAGGTATTTACATCCTGCGCCTTACCGATGATGATATCGGGCAGGCCGGACTGCATGTACTGCTGCATCTTGGGATGGAACTCGCCGTCCCAGCCTGTGCACTCCCATTCCAGCGTAATATTGGGATACTTTTCAGCTAACGCCGCATCAATCATATCCTCAATGCCTGCATCCGTGGTGGACTGTCCGGCCAGTACTGTCAACGTCACTTCCTCGCCGTCCGTGGAAGCCGCAGGCGCTTCCGCCTCGTCCGCTTCCTCCGCCGCAGGTGCAGGAGCCTGTGCCTCTTCACCCGCATCCGCCGCAGGTGCGGGAGCCGTGCCGCCGTCTCCGGAGCCGCCGCATCCTGTCAATATACTTACTGTCATTGCCGAACACAAAAGTAAACTTATCGCCTTCTTTTTCATTGTTCTCTCCTCCCGTAAGATTGTTGGTTTGTTTTGTTATTAATACTATATAATCTTACCAGTAAAGAGAACTATGCCTTTTTTGAAAAACTAACTTGTAAAATTTTGAAACAGCCGGTTCCGATATTCTCTTGGACTTACGCCGGTATGCTTTTTAAAGACCTTGCTGAAATAAGTATAATCGTCATATCCCACCATAAAGGCCACCTCCGCAATATTGATATCTTCCCTCTGCATCAGCTCTTTCGCCTTTTCCATACGTCTTGAGGCAATATAGAGCATCAGGTTCTCCCCGGTTTGCTGCTTGAACAGCCTTGAAAAATAAGAGCTCTCCACGGCATATTTTTCAGACAGCCCCGACAGCGTCAGCTCTTCAAAATAATTTTCATTGATATAGGCCACAGCCTCCTTCACATAATCCCTGATATTGCCGGTAATCTCGCTTTTCTTTTCCCCCAGCACTACATTGCCCATCTCCATAAGCAGGGACAGCATCTCCTCCACATCCAGCCCTTCCACTACCTTATCCGCCATCTGCTCCAGCCGCCCCAGCTCTCTGACGCTCTCTTCCGAGGCTCCCTGCCCTGCAAGATAATCTGAAAAAATGGCGGATATTCGGTTCACGATCTGCTTCGTCTCCATAAAGCTGAATTTTTCGAAGCGTCCTGCCCCGACCTCCTCCATCAGAAAATCCTTAAGCGCCTTTTCGCTTCCCCCTTTCAGGATGGTCTTTAACTGGCGTTCCGTTTCCTGGCTGATGCAATCCGTCACCTGCGTATGCATGCTGTTCTTTTCCTTATTGAAGAACAGAATCACACACTCCCTGTTATAGGGCCTTGTCATCAGCACGGAAATGCTCTGCACATAGGCGTCGTGCAGACTATCCATGGAATAGGCCTGCTCGCTGACTGCAATCGTAATCGGACTGTCGGTCTCCTCCTGCAATTTCTTCATGATTCTTAAGGCCAGCACCTGCTGCTCGCTCACATCCAGCTCCGTGACTACCAGAAATTCATTGCTCCTGTTGATATAGTTAAATACAATCAGTTTCTGCTGCTGATCCAGTTCCCGCAGCTTTTTCTTAACAGAATAAGACAGATAGTTCATATCATACTGATACTTTGCCATAAGCGCCTGTAAATCGTGAATCTTCACAAGCATAATACTGCATCCCGCGGAGTCAAGCGCGGTTCCCGCAACCGGCGTCATGGAAAGCCTGATCCGTTCCTTTTCAATCAGAAGACTTAATTCCCGATCCTGTAAAAGAGAAGCCGCTTTCAGGTTTTGCCTCTCGCTCTCCTCCTTCTCGCTGATCAGCTCCAGCGCCTTTGACACCGCCTGAATCAGGTCTATTTTCGATACCGGCTTTAGCAGGTAATTAATCGCGCCCGCCATTAACGTTTCCTTGACGTAGGCAAAATCATCATAACCGCTCAAAACCAGCACCACTACCTCGGGATACTGCTCCTTCACCTTTTTCACCAGCTCCACGCCGTTTAAAAAGGGCATGTTGATATCCGTCATCAGAATGTCCGGTTTATCCTGCGCCATCATCTGTAACACTTCTTCCCCATCCTGTGCGGGCGGCATAAAATCAATCTGATACTCTTCCCAGGAAATCATGCTGCGAATTTTTTCTCTCGTCCAGTATTCATCATCCGCTATCAGTAATTTATAAAGCGTCCCTTCCATATAATTCATCCTCTTTCTTCGCCGCCACCGTCAGATACACCGAAGAGCCCCTGCCCGGTTCGCTCTCGATGGAAAGGCCGTATTCTTCTCCGTAAATCATCTTTAACCTGGCATTAATGTTTAACAGACCAATAGAATCTCCCTCTTCCACAAGGCCCGTATCGTTTTCCAGAAGAAGCCGGTTATACTTTTCCGCATCCATTCCCACGCCGTCGTCCCTGACCATAACATACAGCTTTTCCTCTTCCTGCCATATTTTTATGGTAATATTCTTTTCTCCCCGCTTATTTTTCAAGCCGTGATTAATGGCGTTTTCCACTAACGGCTGTATGGATATCTTCGGCACGGAATAAAGCAGCGCGTCGTCGTCGATATCAAAATGATAGCGGATTTCCTGCCGCATACGCACATTCATAACAAATATATAATTTTTCAGGTGGGCAATCTCTCCCGATACCGTGGCATACGGATACTTCATGTCCAGACTGTAACGAAACATATTGCTCAGCGACTGGCAAAGATCACTGACCAGATCGCAGTCCTGTATGCTGGCAATGCTGCTCATGGTATCCAGCGTATTATACAGAAAATGGGGATTAATCTGGGCCTGCAATGCCTGATACTGGGCCCGGTTCAACAGAAGCTTATCCTGATACTGCTGCCCGATCAGGGCCTCAATGGAGTCCAGCATATAGTTAAACTCTTCCCCCAGCTTACCGATCTCATCCTGCACCTGATAATTTACCCGAAGATCCGTATTGCCGCCGCGAATCTTACCAATCGTATCCATCAGATTCGCCAGCGGATTTGTCAGGCGGTTGGTAATATACGTGTACAGAATAATCATCAAAGCGCTTAAGGCCGTCACGCTCATGACTAACGTCCGCGAAAGCATCTTCTGACTGGCCTTCAATACAGACTGCGGCATTACCGCATAAACGTTAAGGTCGTATTTTTTAACTGGCAGATGAAAAAATACCTTCTCGGAGTCCGCCATATCCGTTACCGCCCGTCTGTTCTCCTGAATGTCTCCCATCGTCTGCCCGTAAAATCCGGCATAGCTTTTACCAGGATCACCAAGCAGCGCGAAAGCGCGGTCTCCAACAGGCTGTAGCCAGACAAAGCTGTTTTCCCCAATCTGGTATTTCTGCATAATTTTCTGCGTGGCCTTAACATCCGCATCGCAGACAATATACCCGATCATATTCTTTCCGCCGGAAATGTCATAAAGCTTTAACACAAATCTTACCATATCAGCGTCTGTGGAAAGATTTTGATAGCTGGAAATCAACATTTTGTTCTCTGTGGACTCCGTATAATCCTTCACCCGCTTCGCATTATAAACCTCCGGCTCCTCATAGATATCGGCGGCATAGTTTCGTTTCGGGGTTGCGGCCTTTCGGTATACGCTTACAATCTCATGGCTGCTGTTATAAAAATAAAGCGCCATCATACCGTCGTTGGCCGTAAAATGGGCCTCCGCAAAATCTCTCGCATAACGGTAGTAGTCCTTGCGCAGCTCCTCCACCGTTCCGTAATCCCGCAAAGCGCCGAGAAAAGTTTTGTCATTATAAATATTGACCATGTTATTCTCAATGCCTTCCATATAGCTTCCCAGCTCGTTCTGCATGTTATCCAGAGAATTATATGCAATATCCCTTGCCTGCTCATAAACCATATTGGAACTGACATTCAAAAGAAGCACCGTTTGCAGGGCCAGCGCAATCAGCGTGCAAAAAATGCAAATCAACAGTATTTTGTTGCGCATGCTTCCCCTTACCGAGATTTTTCTGATCATGTACTTATCCTTTCCGCCTGCAAGAATAATAAATTACTCCAAACGCCAGAAAAAGCAGCGTGACAGATACGGCGATTGTGACCCACGGATTGCGGACAAATCCCGCCACCAGATAGCCGAAAAAGCACACCGCTGCCACCAGCGTGGCATACGGCAGCTGGGTTTCCACATGGCGCAGATGCTCGCACTGCGCCCCGGTGGATGCCAGAATGGTCGTGTCGGAAATGGGGGAACAGTGATCCCCGTATACCGAACCCGCAAGCGTAGCGCCCAAAGCCGGTATCAATACGGCGGCGCCTCTCGCCCCGACTGCGCCTTCATTTCCCACGCAGAGCATTGATACGATGGGAAGCAGAATACCGAACGTCCCCCACGCCGTTCCCATGGAAAAGGACAGGAACGCCGCCACCGCAAACACAATAGCGGGCAAAAAGCCAAGCGACAGATCGGCCGTTATTACAAAATCACTGACAAACAATCCCGTTCCTATCATTTCCCGGCACACACCGCCAAGAGCCCATGCCAGAATTAAAATCATAAGCGCCGGAATCATGGTCTTAATCCCGTCGATCACTCCCGCCATAAATTCCCGCAAAGTCATAAGCCCGCGCGGGATATATAAAACCAGCGCTGTCATCAAGGCCGCAAAAGTTCCGAGCGTAAGGCCCGCCGTAGGATTCTCTCCGATGGCCTCCGCAAAGGAACGTCCTTCGAAATAACCGCCCACATAGGCCATTCCCAGAATCGAGCAGACAATCAGCGTAAGCAGCGGTATGACCAGATCCGGCACCGTTCCCTTTTTTACCGTTTCCTCCGCGTCATTTTTATTCAGTTCTTCCCTCTGCCGATTTTCCTCCGCTTTTTTCATGGGGCCAAAATCAAGATCCGTTACGCTCAGGAAAAACACCATAACAATGGTCAGGATCGCATAAAGATTATACGGAATTGTCCTGATAAACGCATTCAGTCCGCCTGCCTCCTCCACTTCTGAGGCTACCGCCACAGCCCAGCTGGAAATAGGTGCAATAATACAGACAGGCGCTGCCGTTGCATCCAGCAGATAAGCCAGCTTTTCTCTGGAAATCCTGTACTTATCCGTAATGGGCCTCATCACAGTTCCCACCGTCAGACAGTTAAATCCATCATCCACAAAAATCAGCAGTCCCAGAAAAGATGTGGCCAGTCTGGCGCTGACCTTATTTTTGATCCGCTTTCCCGCCCACTGCCCATAGGCTAAAGACCCTCCCGATCTGGTCACTATAACGACCAGAGAGCCCAGCAAAACAAGAAAGATTATCATATAGCTGTTTTGTCCGATTTTCACCGCAATCATATCAAAAACATATGTAATTGCCTGTAAAATGCTTCCTCCCGTAGAAAAGCAGTATACAAACATCCCTGTTACAATTCCCAGAAAAAGAGAGGAATATACCTCCTTACTGATCAACGCCAGCGTAATTGCAATCAATGGAGGCAGGAGCGATAACCACCCTGCCTCTATCATTTCCAGATTCACCTGTAATATCTCCTTCCAAATCGGTTCTCTTTAATTGTTTTTGTTCAGCGCTTCCTCCTGCAGCCGGTCAAACTGCGCCATGCACTCATCAACCGTTGCGCCGCCAAGTAAGTCCCTCACAATGAGGCATGTATTTCCCCATTGTTCCACATTCATACTGGCATTGGAGCCAATGACATAAACGTTTTCCTGAATTCTATCGTTCAGGGGTTTCAGCGCGGCCACACACTCCACTTCCACATTTTTGGAAGGAGAGATTACCCGATTGGTCTCCGCATAAATCTGAAGCGCTTCATCCGACGTCATAATATCCAAAACTGCCATTGCATCTTCTCCGTGCTCCGCATTGATGCCCACGCCAAACCCTGTCATGGGCATAACCGGCATCTGCCCCCTGCTGCTGGGAAATCCAATGACCAGCATCTCAAAATCCGTTTTTCCATAAGCTGTGTCTGTATTGGCCGCGCCCCAATATGCCATAACAATTGGTGTTTTCTGAGCAAGAAAGTCTTCCCCTTCCCCTTCAATCGCCTCACTCACAAGAGCCTTTTCTGCATCCACATATCCCTTGTCGATCATTTCCTGCAAAAACTCAAATCCGGGACGCATATAATCGCTGTATTTGCTCTCGCCGCTGTTTAACGCTTCTATTTCCGCCGCTGTGTTTCCGCCATTATATAAATCCGCGTAGGCCTGCGCCAGAACAAAGGTCTCCAGCCACCATCTGTTTGCGCCCACCGGCGTTTCAATTCCATTCTCCTGAAATACCCTGCAGCACTCCAGAAATTCTTCCGGGGTCTGTGGCAGCTCCAGATTATAACGATCAAACATATCCTTGTTGACAAACAGACCGTAAGCCACCACTTCCTGCGGAATCGCAACCAGTTTGCCATCCACCACGTTAGCAGCTTTCACCACATCCCTCAAATTTTTGGTACATTCCAGTCCTGACAGATCTTTCAGCTTACCCTCCTCGGCTAATATGCGAAGGGTGTCCGGGTTCAGCAAATAAAGGTCATCCATATCGTTACGCGCCCTGTCCAGCGTCACATCATCGTATGTTTTGTCCTGATAATCCTCCGCCGTGTATGTCACATAATCCACAGTTAATCCAAGCTTTTCCTCCGCAAGCATAACGGTCTTATCCGCCGCGCTTCTGGCAACATTTTCCACATTGGCTTCCGTTTTTTCCATCGGACTGAACAAATTCACAACCTGTTTTTCCTCATTCTCCAAAATGATTAAGTTATTATCTGATCCGCCATTTTTTCCGCATCCTGCAATGATAAAAACCAACATTCCAACGGTGCATATAATCTCTGGTTTACTGATGCCTCTTTTGCCAAAAAACTTCATGACTTTCTCCTCATTCAATCTAAAGCAGACCTGCTGCCTGTTTCACTTTATTCATCTTTTTTCACATATTGTCTGATTACCTTTTTCAGCAATTCTATATCTATTGGTTTTGTGAGGTGAACGTCCATTCCTGCATTTAGCGCTTCTCTTTCATCCTGTGCAAATGCATTTGCCGTCATGGCGATGATCGGAATCTTTCGCGCATCCGCGCGCTCCAGGGCTCTGATCGCCCTTGTGGCATCGTACCCGTTCATGACCGGCATCTGCACATCCATCAGGATGGCGTCAAACTCTCCCTCTTTCGAACCCTCAAACCGTTCCAGCGCCAGCTGCCCGTTTTCCACAATATCACATCCGGCCTTCTCCAATAACAGAATTTCCCGTAAAATCTCCGCATTGATTTCATTATCCTCCGCGGCAAGAAAATGCAGTCCCTCGAGACTGTTATTCTCAGCCTCTTCCGTTTCCTCAGACGGTGTCAACCCCGCCTGCATTTCTTTTATCTTTTCCTTAAACGCCGATGCAAAGAAAGGTTTCACAAGAACGCCTGTATTCTCCGTCTGCAAAACAGTCTCCATTCCCTCTCCGTCATGTTCCGCCAAAAGCAGGATGGGCAGTCTGTCCCCCGCTTCCTGCCTGATCTTTTCCAGCGCCTGTAAAATATCCGTATCCGCTGCATTGCATCCAAGTAAAACCGCATGATATCCGTCATGCGCGCTTTCACATCCCCGCAGCAAAGACAACGCTTCCTCCAGGCTATGCGCCGCATCCACCTTAACGCCTGCATCTCCCATAAGTATTTGAATATTATCGCACACTTCCGCATCTGCATCCGCCGCCAGTATATGTGAAATCCCTTTTTCGGCCCAGAACAGTTTGTCGGTCTGTCCCTTCGGAATCCGAAACTCCAGATCAACCCTGAAAAGACTACCCTGATTCACTTCACTGGTTACTTCAATCGTACCGCCCATAAGCTCTATGATATTCTTTGTAATCGCCATACCGAGCCCGGTACCCTGTACCTTATTTGTGGTGCTGTTTTCCGCCCTTGTAAACGCATCAAAAATAGTCTCCAGATACTCCGGCGTCATGCCGTATCCGTTATCCTGTACTTCAATTCCGATATGCTCATACTGATCAGAACGCTGCTTAAGTCCAATAATACGCAGCCAGATTTTTCCCCCTGCGGGCGTATACTTTACGGCATTGGAGAGTAGATTAATCAAAATCTGATTAATACGCGTCTCATCTCCCAGCAGGCACTCGTGCTTGATTCCCGTCACTTCTACAAAAAAATTCTGTTCCCTCGCTTCCGCCATGGGACGGATGATCGCATCCACGGAAGACACCAGCGAATTCAGGGTAAACTCTTCCACATTCAGCACAACTTTTCCGCTCTCGATTTTGGACACATCCAATATATCATTAATAAGACTGAGCAGATGCTGCCCGGACGCCATTATCTTCTTTGTATACTCGCGCACCTTATCCGGGTTTTCCGCATCTTTGTCTAACAGCGTGGTAAACCCGAGAACCGCATTCATCGGCGTACGGATATCATGGGACATATTTGAGAGAAACATTGTTTTGGAATTGCTTGCAATCTGTGCCGCCTGCAGTGCTTCCGCCAGTCTGCGGTTACTGATTTCCCTCTCGGCTTCCCGTTCTTTTCTCAGTTTGTTCTGCTGCCTCTGCTTAAGAAAATATATCAGACAGCACAGGAAAAATGCAATCAGCATAACGATAACAACAATCAGGATATGCTGATTGACAGAACGGCCTTCCTGCTGAATCGCCTCAATAGGCACATAACCGATCAGATAAAGAGTCCCGTCGTTTACGGACCACATATAATTCAGGGAATTTTTATTTCTGACGTCGTGATAAAACATGATATTCTTATTTTCTTTCAGGCATGCCTCCACCTCCTCTCGGAGTCCCTCTTCCTGAATATCATTGGCCCGGTAAAAATCTGTCAGGTTCAAATGACCCGCACTCCGTTCACCCATTCCCTTGGGCTTTAAGACAAACCGCTCCGTCTCTGCATCCATAATATAGAGCATGGCCTTCTTGTTATAGAATCCCTCCGGTAGCGATTTATCAAAGGAATCATAAACATATTCTATATAAAGCGACGCGATCTCCCGCCCGTCCTTCACAACGGGACACTTGATACAGTAAGCCCACGTTCCCATATAGTTCAGGTAAGACTGGGATACCGGCAGACCGGCAATCGTTCCCCCTGCGGAAAAATCCAGTTCTTCCTCCGTAAACACTTCCCCCGTGCTGGACACGCCCTCTGTTTCTCCGGATCGTATCAGGGCAATCTTTATCATGGTCTCGCTTCTCGTGTAATTGCGAACATACTCTTCCGGCTCTTCCATGGACGCAATCCCCTTTGCCATGAGCTTCTGATACTCTGCCTCCTTATTCAAAATCACCTCAATCGTGCATTTAATCAAATCAAGGCTCTCATGCAGATTCTGTGTCGCGGATGCAGCCATTTCCCTTGAAATTTTATGCGACACGGAAAAAACAATGATCCCCAAAATCAAAAAGACCAAAATGATAGAAACAAGCAATGAAATTCCTCTGTCTATCTTACCCTCATTATGCTTCTTTCCCATTTTGATCTCCGTTCCGCTTTGATAACCAACTATTCTGATACTCTGTTCGCCTTTGTAGCTGATCAACTTCCTGCTTATTATTCTTTCTTTCTATTATATTCCCACTTTTTTATAAAGTCAGTATAGATAATATTTTGTTTAATGAAATAATGCCGCCGTCTTTTCCATTCGTTCCGCAATTTTTACGCCGAAGGGACACCGCCACTCACAGCTTTTACAGCCGATACACTCATTTGCTGCGTGCTCCAGCGCAAGATAATGCTCTCTCACGGCAGCCGGAACCTCCTCATGCATAACGGCAAGGTCATAGTATTTATTTACCATCGCTATATCAATGTCCCTGGGACAGGGCTTGCAATGCCCGCAATATGTACATTCACCCTGACCGAACGTATTTCTGGGCGCTTTGGCCAAAACTGCAGCATAATTCCTTTCCTCCCCGGAAGCTGTCTCATAAGCCGCCGCCTGCTCCACATGCTCCGGCGTGTCGTACCCCGCCAGCACAGAGGCCACTGCCGGACGGGTCAGACAGTAATGGATACACTGAACCGGAGTCAGCGCAACGCCAAAGGGAGAACGCGCCGCATCAAACAGGCGCCCGCCTGCATAGGGCTTCATCACGGTAATACCTACATCATTCTGTTCGCAAAGCTTATAAACTTCCGATCTGGCCGGATCAATACCGCCCAGTCCGTCCTGATATTCTTCAACGAAATAATCGTCAATATTATCTGTCGGCGGCAAAAGATCAAATGCCGGATTAATACTGAACAGAATCATCTCTATGATTCCGCTCTCCGCCGCTTTCTTCGCCATAGCCGGGTTATGCGTGCTCATGCCTATATGCCTGATTTTTCCATTTGCCTTAAGCTCTTCCACATACTTGAAAAAAGGACCATTCATGGCAATATCCCAATCAGCCTCCTGATCGACAAAATGAATCATGCCCAGATCAATATAGTCCGTCTGCACCCTTGTCAGTAAATCTTCAAAGGCTTCCCGGCATTTCTCCACGTCACGGGTTCTCTCATACTGCCCGTTCTGCCATGTAGAACCGATATGTCCCTGAATATACCACTGCTCGCGTCTTCCTTCGAGCGCCCTGCCAATTTTGGTACGAACATTGGGCTCGGACATCCAGCAGTCCAGAATATTGATTCCCAACTCCTGCGCCCGGTCAATCATGGCTTTACATTCCTCATAATTATGACGTTCCAGCCACTCTCCGCCGAAACCCACCTCACTGACCATCAGCTCTGTTTTACCCAGTCTGCGATATTGCATGGTTTCCCTCCTCCTATTCGTTCCGATATGTTTTCGCATATAAAAATTAGCTAATTAATTATAAACTTATAGCCTGCTTTATTCAAGCAGTTATATGTCTGATTTTCATCCTTTTTTACCCTTTTCCTCCTTGTAAAATGAAACATATAACTGTATTATTTGAAGCAACAGGTCAAAGCCGGCAAATATTTGAACAATAACGAAAGGATGCACAAAATGGAATATATCACCCATTATCAATCGCCAATCGGCAGTATTCTTCTTGCCGCTGATGAAACGGGACTGACCGGATTATGGTTTGACGGAGCAAAATACTTCGCAGGCTGCCCTGCCTCGGAGCATAAAGAAGAAAACACGCCTGTCCTTGAACAGACAAAAGAATGGCTGATAATCTATTTTTCAGGCAAAGAGCCTGATTTTTGCCCGCCTGTCCATATGACCGGGACGCCCTTTCAGCTTTCCGTATGGAAAATCCTCCAGCAGATACCCTACGGAAAAACTGTCACTTACGGGGAAATCGCAAAAGAAATAGCACGGGAAAAAGGCCTGTCCCGCATGTCCGCGCAGGCAGTCGGCGGCGCGGTAGGACATAATAAAATTTCAATTATTGTTCCCTGCCACAGGGTAATCGGAAAAGACGGAAGCCTGACGGGATATGCCGGAGGAATAGACAAAAAAATGAAATTACTGGATTTGGAGGGCGTGAAACTGTTTTAAATACAGATATCCATTCAAACAGAATAAAATAATACCCGAAAAATTTTTTGAAAAAACACAGGTACTATTGATAAATTGAAATAGTACCTGTATTATATTGGATTCCGGGACATTTGCCGATCCAACACAGGGACGGCTCATCAGTTCGGTATCGCCCTGTATTTTAACCTTGTTTTGCTTTGGCATATGGGCATATTATCCATTCGGTATTCATGCTAAATGCCCCAATCCCTGCTAATCATTTGCAGCTTTACCATATGCGGGTAAATCCTGCCTGTGTCCATCAGTTCATCCGGCGTTCCCTGTTCCGCAACAGAACCGTCTGAAAGCACAACCACTTTATCCGCGCCGCTTACGGTACGCATACGGTGGGCGATAACAAGTACGGTCTTATCCTTTATCAGCCTTGATAAAGCAGCCTGTATCAATGTTTCGTTTTCCACATCAAGGCTTGCCGTTGCTTCATCAAGTAAGATGATAGGGGAATTTTTGAGGAAAGCGCGGGCGATTGAAATTCTCTGCCTTTCCCCGCCGGACAGTTCGCAGCCATTTTCACCAATCATACTGTGATACCCGTCCGGGAGCTTTGTCGCAAATTCTTCACAATTTGCCAGTCTTGCCGCTGCAATCACTTCTTCGTCGGTCGCGTCCTTTCTGCCTATTCTGATATTCTCCATAATTGTGTTGTTAAACAGCGTCACATCTTGAAATACGATAGAGTACAGCGACAGCA